>JACCDI011787541.1_pt1 | contig 26547 bp, 24 predicted proteins | sample 7442791 | NCBI WGS metagenome assembly JACCDI01 (sample SAMN15323434, study PRJNA562643) | freshwater metagenome | isolation source: river surface water | place: USA:Blue River Watershed | collected 2017-08-15
CCTCTAGACTGGCCTCACCGAGGAGCGAGAGATCTTCCGTATCGCGCTCGTCAGACCAGAGATCGTCTGGCGTACGAATTTCAGCGTCATTCCAAATCGCCTTCTGGAAGCATTCGGCCGCACTGGTGAGCTTGCCCTGAAGAACGAGTGCCTGCCCCAGAAGGGAAGCCCCCTTGAGCGACGACTGCCAATCCGAACGGAGACGCTCAATGAACGGGTCCAGCTCTTCGCCCAAGAGGCCAGTTCTCGCGGCACCGATGGCATTGGAAATAGGCAGCAGGAAGCGCTCATCCTTTTCCAAAGCGATTCGATAAGCCTCCAATGCCAGCTTGTACTGACCGGCGTTGAGTCGGGTATTGCCGAGGATGGTCCAACTGCGAGGGGTGTCCATCGCCATCTTTTCGGCAGCGTCGAGTGCCTCAGCGTGTCGACCCAGGCTTGACAGTTCAACGACGACGTTGGGAGAGAACGACTCTCCTCCGGGGATCGTGCATCCATAGCGCCAAATCTCCAGTGCCAGTTCACGATCTCCAGTCTTCGACGCCATCAGTCCGAGCGCACCGAGGAAGTCAACCCGTTCAGGAGCGTCAACTGCACTTCGACGATCCCAGGCGTACTTCACCAATGGCTTGAGTGCTGGCCACCCCATGCCGGAGGAGAGCTGGTCAACGAACTGCATGTACTGATAGGGATGCAGCGCCCGATCTTGGTACAGGCGAACAAGATGCTCTACAAGTGATTGGTTAGGCAGCGCAAGACGGGCGTCCTTTGCCGCCTGCAACGCCCGGTGTGCGTCTTTGGCCCGACCAGCGGATAAGAGAGCCACGATAAGGTTGGCGTGAAAAAGAGGACGCTTAGGATCAAGGGCGATTGCCTGCCGATGCAGCTCTGCTTCCTTGACGAAGTCGTATTCGATCGATCCGTAACTGTTCCCGAGGAGATCCAGGGCAATCGGCAGATGGGGGTCGTCTGGTGGGGCAGACTCGATCGCACGCTGAAGCATGGAACGCGCGCCGTGAAAGTCACCCTTGTCTTGGTACATCGAAGCGAGGTTGGTGTTTGCCAGGACATGATTTGGGTCTGCGCGAACTGCCCGCTCATAGTACTCACGCTGTTGCTCTGGGCGATCTCGCTTCATCGAAATGAGCCCCAGAAGAGTCAATGCATCGGCGTGCTCTGGCTTCTCGCCAATAACACGGTGGAGCAGCGGTTCCGCATGTTCCAACGTAAGCGCCCGGCGAACCCGTCTTGACGGGGTTTCAATTCACAGGTGTCCAGCGATGAGGCAGTAGATCGGCGATCTGGCTGTTCTTGTGCGTCGGCAAGCGTTGGAGCACGTCTTTCAGATAGGCATACGGATCATGCCCATTCAGGCGCGCCGACTGAATCAAGCTCATGATGGCAGCAGCCCGCTGCCCACCGCGCAGCGATCCCGCAAACAGCCAGTTCGAGCGCCCCAGCGCCCAGGGCCTGATCTGATTTTCCACCCAGTTGTTGTCGATCGGCGCCTGGCCGTCTTGCAGATAGCGCGTGAGTGCCTGCCAACGCTTGAGGCTGTAATCGATCGCCCGAGCGGTGCCCGAACCATCGGGCACCTTCAGCCGCTGCGCCAGCAGCCACCGATGCAGGGTTTCGGCAATGGGCTTGGCGCGTGCCTGCCGGATCCTTTCTCGCTCTTGGGCCGATAGCTCGGCCACCGCCTGCTCGATACCGTACAGCGCGCCAAACAGCTCCAGCGCCTGGCCAGCAATCTGGCTCTGATGGTTCACATGCAAGTCATGGAACTTGCGCCGCGCGTGCGCCATGCACCCCAGCTCGGTAATGCCAGCGGCAAACCCGGCCTTGTAACCCGCGTAATCGTCACTCACCAGCTTGCCGCGCCAGTCCGAGAGGAACGCGCGGCAATGCTCACCCGCCCGGCTGGGCTGGAAGTCATAGACCACCGCTCGCAAGCCGTCATAGCTCGTGGGTGTATAGGCCCACAGGTAGGCCCGGTGCGTCTTGCCCGCCCCGGGCTGGAGCATCTGCACTGGCGTCTCGTCCGCATGCAGCACAGGCTTGGTGAGCATCTCGGCCTTGAGTGCATCGACCAGCGGTTGCAGCCGCAAGCCGCACACGCCCACCCATTCGCCTAGCGTGGAGCGTGCCAACGCCAAGCCTGCGCGTGCAAAGATCCCCTCTTGGCGATACAACGGCAGGTGATCGGCGAACTTGGCCACCAGCACCTGCGCCAGCAGTCCTGCCGTGGGCAGCCCCTTGTCGATGATCTGAGCGGGCATCGGCGCTTGCGTCAGCGTTTCGCATTGCGCGCACACCCATTTGCCACGAATGTGGCGCTCCACGGTGAACACGCCCGGCACATAGTCCAGCCGCTCGCTGATGTCTTCGCCCATGCGTTTGAGCTCGCAGCCGCAGCGGCAACTCGTGGAAATCGGTTCGTGGTGTATCTCGGTGCGCGGCAAGTGGGGCGGCAGCTTCATGCGCCGTGGCCCCGGGGTGGGGGCGGGCCGCTGCTGCAGAGCGAGCGCGCCCTGCAAGGCCTGCACCTCTTCTTCGATGGCCGCCATATCCGCGTCCATCGTCTCGTCCAACAAGCTCGCCTGCGCCGCATTGAGTTGTTCGCTGCGCCGGCCATAGCGCCAGCGCTTGTACAGCGCCAACTCCTGCGTGAGCTGATCGATATGCGTTTGCTTCAAACGCAGCGCCTGATCATTGCGCGCGATCTGCGCATCGCGCTTGGCCACTTCGCCTATCAGGCGCTCGGCCAGCGCGCGCAACTGCTGCGCATCCAACTGATCCAAGCTCACCGCGTCACTCATGCCCTCAGTGTGGCAGACGCCGCTATGTAGCGGTATTGGCGTCTTACCCAATTGCCCGCTACAGCACCGAGATCGTACGGCCCACGTGCTGCCAGGGCAGACCCAGCACCAGCGCCTGCCATTGCTCGGGCTCCAGTGAAACGTGCGCACCTTGCAGGCTGCTGGCCCAGAGGAACTTGCCACGGTTCAGGCGCCGGGCGGCCAGCCACACGCCAATGCCATCGTGCACCAGCACCTTCATGCGGTTGGCACGGGGGTTGGCAAAGCAGTAGGCGTGATGGGGAGTTGCTGCACCAAAGACCTGGATCACCCGCGCCAGGGCCGTGTTCGCGCCTGCGCGCATGTCCAGCGGTTCGGTGGCCAGCCAGATGGCCTCTACTCGGATCACTTCAGCCACTCGCGCAGCCAACTCACGCAAGCGCCTGCTTCGCTGACGGGCCATTGCACCGTGGCCTGCACGCTCGCCCGAGTCAGCCGGATCTCGATATGCCGGCCCACCGCGGCGTTCATCATCACGGGAACAAATCCGGCCACATTGGACTGCGCGGCCCCGCAGCCTTGCCGAATCCACCTGTGCACCAAGTTGGCGTTGATGCCATGAGACAGGGCTATGGCGGCAATCGATGCTCCGGGCTGTTTGCATTCGGCCACGATCTGAGCCTTCAAGGTCTTCGGGTAAGAGCGCCTGCGCCTTATGGGAGCTAATTCTGTCCTCATCATGGTCTCCACTTAAAAGAGGTGGACACTAATCAAGACTACTGCAAGCTTCAATATGCGTTCGCCGGGCGCTTACTTTTTTCACGCTTGCCAGCTCAGCACGAAGCCAGCTAATCTCCATTTGCTCTGACCTGACCGACTTGCCTTCAGCACCGATAAGCTTACCTTCGCACCGCGCCTTGACCTAGATGAACAGGGTCTGATCAGCTATTTTTAGCGCGCGTGCTACCGCCGCCAGGCTCTGCTCACCCTCAACTAAGCGTACCGCCTCTTGCTTGAGTTCGAGCGTGTAACGCGCTCGGACTGTCTCCTTCCTTTCGAATTTCCCTGCTAGCATTGAAACCGTTGGCAGGGGATACGCTTTTCGGGGCAAGTCAATTTACGAAGTGAACACGGAGCGCCCTATCTCCCCTGGAACGCGGGCGGTCGCTGCTCAAGGAATGCGGCGATACCTTCTTTGTGGTCGGACGTGTGCATGCAACTTGCTTGACTCATCGATTCGATACCCATCGCTTCCGCGAGACCAAGGTGCTCTGCAGCTTGGAGATTCCGCTTGATGCACCCAAGCGCCACCGGAGGCGCGCTCGCGAGACGTCTCGCAAGTCGGTCGGTTTCGGCATCAAGTAAGTCTTCCTCCACCAGCGAGGTGATCAACCCAGCTGCCAAGGCCGTATGGGCATCGAGTATGTCTCCGAGCATCAATAGCTCACGAGCTTTGGCGGATCCGACCAGTTTTGAGAGTAGCCATGAGATGCCGTTGTCTCCGCTAAGACCAATACGGGCGAACGCGGTGCCAAGTCGTGCGGATCGGTCCGCGACCCTGAAGTCGCAGGCAAGTGCCATGCTAAGCCCCGCACCGACCGCGACGCCACGGATCCTCGCGATCACCGGCTTAGGAAACGTTTGCAGCCTGCGGAATGCCTGCTGACGCTGATGCAAGCTCTCTGCAAGCTCAATGAGTGGCATATCACTACGACTTTCCATGCTGCTGATATCGCCGCCAGCGCAGAATGCGTCGCCAGCGCCGGTCAGGATGAGTACTCGTGTGAGTGGATCAAGCGCGTGACGGTTCAAGGTCTCGGCCATTGCTGCTAGCATGTCCAAGGACATCGCATTGCGCTTGGCTGGACGATTGAACGTCAGAGTGACGATGCCTTCTCGGTAGGTTTCGAGCAGATCGACCATCGCCATGGTTACTCCATCTGTATGCCAGCACGTGCCCGGACCGCCGAATAATGCAAGATGTCGCGCCTCAGGCGTTCGGCGAAGGCTTGCGGCGAGTCGGGGGCAGGGGTAGAACCGATGCCGAGCAGTAGTTTGCGGAAACCCTCATCCTTGGCGGCGATGGCCACGGCTGCTGATAACGTGTCGCGGATTTCCGTTGGTAGTCCGGCTGGTCCGACCACGCCTTGCCAGCCCTTGGAAACAATGCCAAAACCTAGCTCTCTGAACGTCGGAATTTCTGGTGCGTTTGGGAAGCGCTCAGTCGCGGCGCACGCGAGAATCCTGATCCTCCCGGCGAAGGCAGGTTGGATCAGCGCGGGATCGACCATGAATTGGAGCCGGCCGCCAAGCAGATCGCTGATAGCTTGGGAGGTTCCCTGATAAGGGATGTGCGTCGCCTGGATGCCAAGACCTTGCCGTACCAACTCTCCGCTCATGTGGCCAAACGATCCAATGCCTGGCGAGCCGAACGTTAAAGGGCTTGACTGGGATTTCCCCCACTCGACAAATTGAGAGACACTAGTCACTGGAGTCGATTGGTTGATGCCGAGGAAGTTGGCTGTCTCCAGTGCATTTGAGATAAAGGTGAAATCCTTCATGGGATCGAACGAGTTAGTCTTGCGCAACAGCGGTGCGATGGCGAGCGACCCGTTGTTGCCGAGTAGTAACGTGTAGCCGTCAGGTTTCGCGCGGGCGACCAGACTGGTGCCGATGGCGCCAGCAGCCCCAGGCCGGTTTTCAACGATGAAGCTCTGTTTGAAGTGCTGGCTCAACTGCGCCGCGAGCCCACGGGCGAGCACGTCGGAAACCCCTCCTGGGCCGTACGGCACAACGATGGTGACCGGTCGGTTTGGGTAGCTTTCCGCGAAGACTGATCGAGCTCCGATCACACCTAGACCGAACAAACCGGCATTGAGTTGACGTCTTGAGAGCAACATGGCTTTTCCTAGCTGAGCGTGAAGTAAGGAACCCGGGCGCCGTTCGGTGCTTCCCGGAAGTAAACATGCACCGGGCTGCCTATCCGCACCGCGTCTAAATCGCAATCCGCGATATTCGTCATCATGAGAGGGCCCTCCGCCAGTTCGACGTAGGCGATGCAATAGGGTGTTGGACCTGCGCGTCGGGTGATGCTGAATGTATAGACGGTGCCTATGCCGCTGGCTTCCTCCAACTTCGTATCACCGAGACAAAAAGGGCACTGGGGTCGGGGATACCAGAAGAGCTTGTGGCATGACAGGCAACGCGGAATCATCAAGCGTTCGGTCGGGTTGATTTTGACTGCGTCGTTGGTGCTGGACATATTCAGACCCTTCCTAGAATCAAGGTGGCAGAACCATGGCGAATGCCAATGTTCCCGCCTGTGCCGTTGGCGAGGGCGAAGGTGAGGTTAGGTACTTGGACGGCAGGATGCGCTTGCCCTCGGAGTTGGCGTACGGCCTCGATGACTTTTGTGATGCCGCCGCGATTGGCCGGGTGGTTGTTGCATAGTCCGCCGCCATCGGTGTTGACCGTTAGCGAGCCGTTGCCTGCCACCAGTCCGGCGTTCATCACGAGGCGGCCTGCTTCCCCTCGCCCGCAGAAGCCGAGGTCTTCAAGCTGCAACATGACTGTGATCGTGAAGCTGTCATAGATGGAGGCGTAGCGGATGTCTGATGGCGAAAGGCCAGCTTCTGCGAACGCCGCGGGACCGGAGATGGAGCTCGCGGTTCGCGTGATATCAAATCGACCTCCGTCCTGCCCACGAACAGCCTCGCCAGCGCCGAGTAGATTGATCTGAGGCTGCTTCAAGGTTTTGGCGATTTCTGGGCGCGCCAGTACGAGTGCGCCGCCCCCGTCAGTGACCACGCAGCAATCCATACGGTGCAAGGGGTCGGATACCATCGGTGACGTGAGAACGTCCTCGACAGTCAGTACCTTGCGCATTGCGGCGTTTGGATTGTGTTGCGCATGCATCGAAGCCGCGACCTTGACCCAGGCAAGCTGCTCACTCGTGGCTCCGTATTGATGCATGTAGCGCATAGCGGCCATGCCGTAGCCGTTGAGCGTGACTAAGCCGTAAGGAACTTCATAGGGTTCCTCGGGTGTATTCGGTCCAAAGTTTCGTGGGACCGCGCCGCTGGAACCCTCCGACTTAGGGCGGCCGGCCAGTGTGATCAGAGCGATATCGCACTTGCCTGACGCGATAGCCTGGGCTGCGTGCGAAACGTGGATCAGGTACGCTGAGCCACCAGTGTCCGTCGAGTCGACATGACGCGGTTTGACGCCGAGGTAGTCGACCATGGACAGTGCGCCGATCCCGGGTGCATCGCCCGCGCAGAAATAGCCGTCAACATCCGAAAGGGACAGGCCTGCATCTTCCAGCGCGCCTTTGGCACATTCGGCATGAAGCTGTGCGACCGTCTTGTCGGGCGCGTGCCGTGTCGGATGTTCGAATGCACCGACAATCGACGCCTTGTTCTTAATGCTCATTCAGTAGGTCTCCTCTGTGGTGGGTACGATCAGTGCATCTACCGCGAAACCGCCCTGGCCCTGCGGCAGTAGGACGAATGGGTTGATATCGATTTCAGCAATATCCGCATAAGTGGATGCGTAGAAATACGACAAATTCGCAAGCGTGTCCGCCAGAGTGCCAATATCCGATGGCGGCGCGCCGCGTACACCGTCGAGCAGTGGGCGCATCTTCAGCTCATCAAGCATTGCCAGCGCCTCGTCCCTGGAGAAGGGCGCCATGCGGAAGGCCACGTCTTTCAGCAACTCAGCATGGATGCCACCGATACCAACCATGACCATTGGGCCAAATGTTGGGTCACATAGAGCGCCACAGATGATCTCGATACCGCGACACATCGGCGCTACAAGATAGCCCTGGATGACTGCATCTGGCCGAAGGGATCTCACACGGGCGCCAATGGCGCGCGCCGCGTCGGCCGCCTCGTGTGGTGTCTTCAGGTTAACGGCGACGCCCCCGACCTCGGTTTTGTGGGGGATGTCGGTCGACAGAATCTTGACCACCACTGATCCGGCCATGTCGCGAGCCGCCACTTCCACGCTGGCGGCATCCGGTACGACCTGCTCAGGTAGACAAGGAATGCCGTGACTCGACAGCAACTGCTTAGCCGCAAACTCGTCCTTAGGCAATTCGCCCGTCGGTCGTGCTGGAGGTAGCCCTTGCCAGGAGAGCTCACGCGCAAAGCTACGACCGAAGAACGCAAGCCCTGCAATAGCTGCGATGCCACGATCAATGTCCTCAAAGACGACGAATCCTAGCTCTCGGTACTGCTTCATCATTTCATCGGGACCGGCAATAGCGAGGCCAATCGTCCTATCCGGGTAGCGCTTTCGTACACTTTGCATAGTCTCGAGTACCGGGTCCCGGAGGTTGCTCGAAGCAACACCAGTGCCTGCAAACATGACGACCGCATCGTAGCTTCCTACATCCAGAGCGATCTCGAACATACGCCCGATATAGGAGGTGTCGTTGAGCACTGCCGCAGTCATGTCAATTGGATTCAACGGTCCAGCGAAAGGCACCAGACGCAATACCTCGTCTTGTCCGACCTGTGCTAGGGGGGCGACGTCCAGACCGTGCAGTTCTGCCGCATCGGCCAACTGAATGCCGATGCCACCCGACATCGAGAGGATGCCCAGGCGTTTTCCGGTGGGAAAGCGTTGTTGGAGGCAGGCTTGGGCTACGTCCACCATGTACTCAGTGGTAGGTGCGCGCAGAACCCCCATCTGACTGAGTACTGCGTCATAGATCGCGTCCGCGCCTGCTAGCGCCCCAGTGTGCGAGGCAGCCGCGCGCGAGCCCGATTCGGAACGGCCGACCTTGATCATAATGACCGGCTTACGCAGACGATGCGCCTCTTGCAGCGCTTTCAGGAAGCCGGGCGCATCGCGCACAGTTTCAGCATAAAGCAGGATGACTTTTACCTCCGGCGACCGGACCACCCATGCCAGGGCGTCTGAGATATTAATGTCGCATTCGTTGCCGGTGGTGATCCAGTGAGCGATGCCGATGTCGCGCTTGCAAAGCAGGTAAGCAAGGTGACCACCGTACGCGCCGCTTTGGCTGACCACGCCAATAGGGCCAGGCTTCGGAATGCCGACCTGGTCGAACGTCTGCGAGAACGTGGCGTAGAAACCATCGATGGCATTGAAAATCCCGAGGCAGTTGGGCCCGATGATGCGAATGCCGGTTCGACGCACGAGTTCGCTCAGGGCGTCCTGCATCTCCTTACCTTCTCCACCAGTCTCCGCAAAGCCGGCAGAAAAGATGATCAAGCCGCCGCATCCCTTGTTGGCGCAGGCTTGGGCAGCCGCAACCACGCCGCTGGCGGGAATTGCCAAGATGACTACATCTACCGCGTCCGGTACAGCGTCGATGCTTGGGTAGCTCCTCAGTCCTTGGACGGTAGATCGGTTCGGATTGACTGGGTACACACGGCCTTGGAAGCCAGATTCGCGTAGATAGCGCAGTGGACGTCCACCGATGCGCGAGGCATCTTCGGACGCACCGATAACCGCGACCGATTGAGGGCGCATCAGTCGGTCGAGGTCGTCGCGCCGTAACGGCAATTGAATATCGTTTTTCATCACTTTGAGCTTTTGGAAGGGTGTCCTTTAGATGGGAGCGATCTCGAATCGCCCATTGGCAAGCACCGTGACACCCCGCTCGGGAACCGTCACCTGTAGCTGCACGACATCAGTTGCTTCCCGCCACATGCGAACCTGGAGCACCTCGCCAGGAAAGGTCGGTGCGCTGAATCGAGCGCTCATTCTCTTAACCCGGTGGGCATCATGGCCGCAGAAAGTGGTCAGCACAGCGCGTGTCGCCATTCCAAAGACACACAGTCCGTGCAAGATGGGGCGGTCATACCCTGCGCCCTTAGCGTAGGCTGGGTCAGCGTGCAACGGGTTGTAGTCGCCAAGAAGTCGGTAGATCAGTGCCGACTGTGGCAGCGTTGGCATATCAACCACAAAATCAGGGGTACGCTCTGGTGCGCTCGGCAGCGGCTCAATGCGATCGGTTTGCGGTCGGTTGCCGTAGCACCCTCCCTCAGCCCTGCAGAAAGCGATATGACGGATTCGTGCAACCGCACTGCCATCGGAGTCAATCAGGTCGCGCTGAATCTCAAGGATGGCGCCCTTGCCAGGCCCTTTGTCCACAATCGCCGTGACGCGTGCATGGGCCGTGAGGGACCCTGAAGCGGGCAGTGGGCGGAGGATCGTGATATCTTGTTCGCCGTGAACGACCTTGGAGACGTCGATGCCTGTGCGCGGGTCGCCGTACCAACCGCCGGGCGAACACAAAATCGAAGCCATTGACGGAACGGCTTTCAGATTTTTTTCGAAAACGAAGGCGAGGTCAGCCTGATTGCTCGGGTTTTCACCAAACCCGACCGCGAGGGCGTAGAGCATGGTGTCACGCTCTGAGTAGGTTTGAGTGAGGGAGCCGAAATCCCAACGACGGACGGTGTCTATGTCGAGCATGGTTAGAACTCGCAGTCGCCGCGAAGCATCTGGGTTGCAATCGCGCGGCGTTGGATTTCGGACGTGCCATCGGGAATGCGAAGCAGCCGCGCGTATCGGAGTCCAGCCTCTAGGCGTAGCTCGTTGGTCAGACCCATACCGCCGTGGACCTGCATACAGCGATCCATCACTCGCATTAGCATCTCGGTGGCGAAGGCCTTGACTATCGAGGTTTCCTTGATGGCGGTCTGGCCTTCATCAATCCGCCACGCCAGGTTCAGCGCCATGCATTTTGCGGCGTAGATATCGATAGCGGAATCAGCAAGAAGGAATTGGACAGCTTGATGTTCGGCAATTGGCTTGCCGAAGGTCTTGCGGACCTTGGCGTACTCTGTAGCCTGACGTAGCGCCCACCTTGCGAGCCCGATGCAACTCCCCGCCATGCTAAGTCGGCCGGTGTTTACACCTTGCAACGCTACCGCGAGACCCCCATCAACTTCGCCGAGACGCATGTCGTCATCGACGTGGACGTTGTCCAGTGAAATGATCCCGGTTTCGCCACCTTGGTGGCCCATGACAGGAATAATGCTGGGCACTGAGAAGCCAGGCGAATTGGTAGGCACGAAGAAGCCAGTCACGCCACCTTTGCGTGCTTTGAACGCATCGTCATTGGTGATCGCGAACACCATCGCATAGTCGGCATAAGGTGAGTTGGTGATCCATTGCTTGGTTCCGTTGATGACCCAGCCAGCGCCTTGGCGGACGGCTCGCGTTTTCATTGAATGGATGTCCGAACCCGCATCCGGCTCGGAAAGCGCGAAGCAGAGAATGCTTGAGCCGTTGCGAATGTTTTCCTCGAATCGCCTAAACGTGCTTGTTGGCAGGTGCGTGAGTACTGGAGACAACCCGTTGGTGAAAGGCGAGGGTAGAACGACCGTCTGGATTAGCGAGCGGTCTGGGCCGCAATGCTCATTGAGAAGGTCTTGAAGGTACACGGCGGCAACCGCGCCGAGGCCATCACCGCCGATGCGCTCATCGCCGAACAGGTTGTAGAAGCCGAGTTCGGCCGAGCGCATGCGCACCTGCTTTCGAAGGGCGAGCACTTCGGGGACATAGCGGCCACTCTCATCGAATAGCCTGCGCTCGCTGCTCAGTAGATGTGCGTGGTCGCGCTCGAGCGGGACTATCTCGCGATCGATAAACTTGAGGAGAGCGTCGCCTACGGCGGCGACTTCTTCTGGGATAGTGAAGTCCATGGTTAGATAGGATCCCATCCGAAAACATCCACTGAGCGCTCAAGTGGGACGAAGGACGATTTCAGCGCAGGAACCATGTGGTCTTCCAGGGTTTCCAGCGTCCAACCTTCGCCGCGATGCACCGAGCGCACCGGTCGGTTGTGGCTGATTAGGAAAATCTCATTTCTGCGGACAGCGAAGATCTGACCGGTGATGTCCTTGGCGGCATCGCTGGCGAGGAAAGCTGCCATCACTGCGACTTTGTCTGGTGTCAAAGTTTTTGCCATCTCAACGCGTGGGTCGACGGTGTCACCAGCGGTGGGGATAGAGCCGACCATGCGACTCCAGGCGAAGGGTGAGATGCAGTTGGAACGGCAATTGGACCTCGCCATATCGAGCGCGATGGATTTCGACAAGCCAAGGATTCCCATCTTGGCTGCGGCATAGTTGGCTTGTCCGAAGTTGCCGACCAGCCCGGACGTGGACGTCATGTGAACGAATGCCCCGCTGCCCTGCTTCTTGAAATGTTCGGACGCCACGCGACTGACGTTGAAACTACCGTAGAGATGGACCTTGATGACGGCATCCCAGTCCTCGGGCATCATCTTGAAGAACATAACGTCGCGCAAGATCCCTGCATTGTTAATGACAGCGTCAATGCGTCCGAAGTTGTCGAGCGCCGTGTCGATAATGCGTTCAGCGCCGGTGTATTCAGAGACGCTGTCACGGTTCGCGACCGCTTGTCCTCCGCTGTCCTTGATCATTTGCACGACCTCATCGGCGGGAGAAACGGTTTCGGCCGTACCGTCCACGCTAACGCCGGCGTCATTCACCACTACGCGGGCGCCTTGACGTGCCAATTCGAGCGCGATGGCTCGGCCGATACCGCGGCCCGAGCCTGTCACGACGACAGACTTGCCTTCCATGAATTTGCGATTGCTCATTTCAATTTCCTTTTAAATTCTTGTGCGATTGCACGCTTCAGCCCGGTTTAACGCCAGTTTTCTTTACGATCGGAGCCCACCGAGCTTGTTCGAATTTCATATATCGATTAGCTTCTTCGATACTGGTTTTCTCGGACAGGACAAGCCCGGCGAACTTGTTGCCAAGTTCTTTGACATCTGGTGAGGCTAGGGCTCGGTTGAGAGCCTCGTTAAGCTTTTTCAGAATGACTGGAGGTGTGTTCCGCGGAGCCCCAAGGAAGTACGAGACGCCAGCTGACGACTCGGGAACGCCTGCCTCTAACGTGGTAGGAATTTGAGGTAAGGAGGAGACTCGCGTCGGCGCAGTGACTGCGAGTGGCAGCAATTTGCCGGATCGGATGCCGACGATGCCGCTGTCCAGCGACATGAAGGAATAGTCGAGAACGCCCGAGTAGAAGGCGTTGAGCAAAGGTGCATTTCCATTGTACGGAATGCGCTGCCCCCCGGAGATGCCTGCATGCGTATGGAAAAGTTCGGTCACCAGTGTGACGGTGCTGCCTGAGGTTCCATAGTTGTATTCGGCAGATCGTTCCTTGACCTGTTTGATAAAGGCCTGAACGTTTTCGAATTTCAAGTCTGGTCGAGTGACCAACACGAGGTATTGAGTGCCTACGAGTCCGATGCCGGCGAGCTCATGCGAAGGGTCGTAATTCAGCTTGTAGATCGACGCGTTAATGAACGTCGATGAGGTTCCGAAAAGGAGTGAATAGCCGTCCGCCGGGGACTGGACCACATGTTGAGTGCCGATGGTGGAATCGGCCCCGGGGCGGTTGTCGATGATGATGGCAGTGTCAAGCGTCTTAGCCATTTGCTGAGCAACAGCGCGAGCTACGGTGTCGGTAGGGCCGCCTGGCGCATAGGGAAGCACTATTCGGATGGGCTTGGTCGGATAGTCGTTTGCCAGCGCCATGCTTGGCGCAGCAAGCGCTAGGCAGAGCCCGAGCAGTGTGGAAAGTTTTTTCACTTTTGTCTCCTTGTTTACGATGGAAAAATTTGGATTTCGTTGTATTTCTCAGGGTTCGATGACAAGTGCCGTTTCAATCCAGAGGCTCCGGAGTGACTCGACGAGAGTGATGCCGTCAGATGGGTCATAAAATTTGCGTCCGGTAGTGTCCGAAGTCGGAGAAGTTTTTCGAACAAGGCGATGCCGTCGTCCGCCGACAACGCTTGACCTGTGCAGGCGAGGAATTTGGCAAGCAGATCTGTGCGAGACAATGGCCTCGTTGGATGTCCTTTCGCGTATGCCGATTGGTGTGAGAACGTCGCACCGTCCGCCAAGGTGACTTGCACAACGTCTTGCCGGGAAAAGGTTCGGTAGATGGGGTCTGGTACAGGGTCCTCCGTGATCACGACCTTCTCCATTAATTCCGTTATTCGACCTTGCGAGAGAAACTCAGTATCGAGATGGTCGAGACGTAAGGCCCCTTCGAGGAGGCCGGTGGCGACCCCGAACTCGATGCTGAACTTCGCCTCCAATGCGTTGATCGGGCGCGGAAAGCCCAGCATCTTGCGTTGGTTAGTCCCAACCAGGATGTCAATGCGAGCGATGTCGGCGAAGCGGCCTGCAACCTGCGGGTGCAACTCCACTGCACAGTCGACGATACGGTGCAGGGCATAGCAAACCGGGTAGAGCTTGATGCCCAGCGGGAACTGTGTGATGTTCCAAGGCAAGCCGAAGGTGGAGATACCGGTCAAGTCAGCTTCGCTGTGCGGCGAAATAGCATCTAGCAAGCCGCGAGGTTGTTCGAGCGACGTTTCGCCAGCGCTGAACCCAACTGCGGCGAGCTTTGCGGCGAGAACACCGGCGCGCGCGGCTAAGCCCGCGTGCAACGGCTTGGTCATGGAGCCGAAATTGGCGACGAGTCCTGCAGACTGAGATGCCGCAATTGACAAGGCCATTGTGGCTTGCTGTGCATTCAGACCTAGCAAATTTGCTGACGCGGCGGCGGCGGCCAGCGGGCCTAGAATTCCGGTCGCATGCCAACCGATTTCTAGATGCTGCCCGGGTTCACGGCGTGCACACTCGCCCCAGATTTCATAGCCGGCCACGTAGGCCGTGAGCATCTCAGCACCACTTGCACCGCATTCCTCGGCCAGGCTGAGAATCGCCGGGACCATGACGGCACTCGGATGGGCAGGGTGGACGCCCAGTCCGATGTCGTCGAAGTCTTGCGCGTGGGCGGCGGTGCCGTTCAGCAAGGCGGCGTCTGTTGCCGAGAGGCGGCGACGGGTAGACACTGCGGAACATGTGCCGACGCTGCTGGGGGCGATCACGCTCGTAAGCGCAATGACAGCAGGATCTTCGCGAGAGGCCAGCATGACGGCAATGCAATCACAAAAGCCCGTTTCGGCCACAGACAGCGCTTCATCAGGGATGGCTGTTGCGGAAAGGCCAGCCACGAAACGGCCCGCATCGAGTGTCAGCCCCACAGTCGTTCCCTTTCCGCTTCTGAGAAGTGGCTAGCTTCGCGGGCCATCTTGTGCCCTTGCACCACTTCAGCCCTCTCGGTGGTCTGAAACTCGGCGGTGATGATCGGCTGGGGAGTCCAGCCAGGAACGATCCGCAGTCCTTCGGGTCGTGAATCCAAATCGATGAGTAATTCCAATCGAGAGGAGACTTTGGATACTCGGGTGGAAAGCACGGGCTCGTCCGGATCGGGACCAACGATGATGCAATCGTGACAGTCAAGCATGATGAAAAGACGGGCTTCGTTGCGGCTCAATAAGAGCGCGGCATGCCGAGCACATGCTCGGCGATATAGGCCAGAACCAGGTTGGTCGAGATGGGTGCGATCTGCTGAATGCGCGATTCACGCCAGCGACGCTCGACGTCGTACTCGCGCGCATAACCGAAGCCGCCATGCGTCTGCATGCAGGCCTCTGCAGCGTGCCAGGAGGCCTCTGAAGCTAACAGCTTGGCAATATTGGCGTCTTCTCCGCAAGGCAGCTGGGCCTCAAATAAAGCTGCCGCCTTACGCAGCATCAGCTCCGCGCCTTGCATCTCCGCATAGGCACGGGCAATCGGGAACTGCACGCCCTGGTTCTGGCCGATGGGCCGGTCGAAGACGATGCGCTCAGTGGCATATTTGGAGGCGGTGCGGATGAACCATTGAGCGTCTCCTATCGACTCGTGCGAGACCAGGATGCGCTCCGCATTCATACCATCCAGAATGCAGCGAAAGCCCTTGCCCTCGGGCCCGATCAGGTTTTCAGCGGGAACACGAAGGCCATCGAAGAACAGCTCGGTCGTGTTGTGATTGATCATGGCGTCGAGCTTGCGGATCTCCAATCCGTTGCCCTTGGCTTCCCTCAGATCGACCAGCAGCACCGACAGGCCGTCTGTCTTCTTTGTGACCTGATCCACTGGCGTGGTACGGCACAGCAGCAGCAGCAGATCCGAGTGCAGCGCACGAGAAATCCACACCTTTTGGCCTGTGACCACATAGTGGTCACCGTCTCGGACAGCCTTGGTCTTGAGCTTGGTTGTGTCTGTGCCCGTAGTCGGCTCCGTGACGCCGAATGCCTGCAACCGAAGCTCTCCCGTGGCGATCCTGGGAAGGTACTTGCGTTTTTGCTCTTCGCTGCCGTGTCGAAGTAACGTTCCCATCGTGTACATCTGCGCGTGGGCCGCCGCCGCATAGCACCCGTTGGCGTGGCATTCCTGGAGGATGACGCCTGCGGCTCGGATCGGAAGGCCCGCGCCTCCGTATTCTTCAGGGATCAGCGATGCCAGGTAACCTGCATCGGACATGGCCTTCACGAACTCCGTTGGGTAGGCCTCCTCCTTGTCCAAGTTGCGCCAGTAGGCATCAGGGAAATCGGCGCAGATACGGCGTACGCCTTCGCGGATGTCGGGGTAGTCTTCACCCAGGGGAACGTTGACGATTTCGGCGCCTGTGGTCATGGGAATATCTCGCGATGGAATATGGAGGAAATCAAAAAACGGTCATGCGATATTTAAATCGCTGCGACGGGGGAGTCGTAGTTCACCGGCAGGCCGGCTCGAGCCAGCGCTCCATGAAGAGGGGTGCTAGGAAGGCTCCGAGCCACGATTTCCCTAACGGCGACCAACTTCTCTAGGTCAACGCCGGTTCGCATGCCCATGGCGTCCAGCATGAAACACAGATCTTCCATGACGACATTCCCCGTGGCGTTTGGAACGAACTGGCAGCCGCCGAGTCCGGCAAGGGATGCGTCGAACCGTCGAACGCCGCATTCCAGGGCTGCCGCCACGTTGGCGAGCCCCAGTCCCCGCGTATCGTGGAAATGCGCGGCCACCGGTAAACTACCTACATCGGAGATCACGGCGCGGAATGCTTCCTTGACGTGAGCAGGGGTGGCGTAACCCACGGTGTCCGCGATCATGATTTCATCGGCGCCGGCTTCGGCATAGGCTGTGGCCCAGTGCCGCACATCGGCCAATGGGATAGGCCCTTCATAGCCGCATCCCAAAGCGCTCGAGAGGCCGCCGAGCAAGCGAGGGCGGCGACCCTCAGGCAGCGAGCGAATGAGGTCTGCAATTCGCTTGAAATCGGCAAGAGACTCCTCGCGCTCACGCCGGACATTCTTGAGGTTGTGCGTCCGGCTGACGGACATCACATAGTTGAGCGTGTGCACGCCCAACTCGATGGCGCGTTCAGCCCCTTTGAGATTGGGAGCCAGCGCCACCACGGTTAAACCTTCGATGGCCAAGGCGCCTTGCACTACTTCCTGAGCGTCAACAAACTGTGGCACCAGTTTTGGGGGAACGAAAGACGTTACCTCGATCTCGCGAACGCCTGCGGCCCACTCCGCTCGAATCCAGGCCAGTTTTTCTGCGGTTGGAAATAGGGTGTTGAACATCTGCAGGCCGTCACGCAGGCCAACCTCACGAACCAGTACATCCAGCTCGAATGAATTTGAGTTTTTCATATCCAACGTCTCTCAGCGTGCCTTGAAGACCGGCGCGCGTTTCTCGTTAAAGGCTCGTACGCCTTCTAGTCGGTCTTCGGTGACTACTAGGCGGTTGTAAGCTTCGATCTCGAACCGGTACCCGGTCATCAGATCGGTTTGAAGACCGTAATGAATGGATTTTTTCGCTTGCCTTACTGAAAGCGGTGCATTGCCCGCGATACCTTCGGCCGTATCGAGAGCGGCGGCCATCAAGGAGTGGATGTCGTTCAAGACGCGATTGGCCAAGCCCCAGCGCTCCGCTTCCTCGGCTGAGAAAGGCCGAGCTGAATAGATTAATTCCTTTGCACGGCGCTCTCCCACTGCGCGGGCAAGCGTTTGCGTTCCCCCTCCGCCGGGCATGATGCCCAAGCGTGTCTCTGAGAGTGCGAACTTGGCGGATCTGACAGCGTAGACGAAATCGCAGCCTAGCGCGGTCTCACAGCCCCCTCCATACGCGTGTCCGTTAACTGCGGCGATCACGGGGACGGGGCACTCCACAAGTGCCATGAAACCTCGCTCGAAGAGCTCATGCTGCATGCGCCAGTCCTCATCGCTCATGTCGTTGCGCTCTTTGAGATCCCCTCCGGCGCAGAACGCCCGATCACCCGCACCTGTGAGCACCACGCAGCGGATCTGGTGGGGCTCCACCGTCAGTCGCGTCCACAGGTCAAGCAGATCACGACCCACCTGTGTGCTAATGGCATTGAGAGATTCGGGTCGATTCAGCGTCACGCTCAGCACATGCGGAGCGGGGATGTCCAACAGAAGGGTTGGGTACCGAGGAAAAGCGGTATTCATGGCGCCACGGGGTATTTTTGGAGGAGGTGCTCGGTATCTGCCCCGAGTGCGGGCGATGCGGCGCGAGACTGAGGGCGTTGTCCGTCGAAGCTCAGAGGCAAGCCGATGAGCGGAATGCTCGCGCCGGGAATTTGCTGCAGGATGCCCAATTCCTTGGTTTGCTCATGCTCCAGCATTTGCTGGACGTTTTGAACAGGCGCGTTGGGCACTCCCTCGGCTTCAAGCGCGGCCATCCAATGCCCTGTACTTTGAGTGCGCATCCGTTGTTCAATGAGACCGTACAGTTCGGACGCGTGGCGCACACGATCCGGATTAGTGGCGAAACGTTCGTCCGCTGTCCACTCCGAGTGACCTAGCGCTTTGCTGAGGCCTGAAAAGAGCTTGTTGTTGCCTGCTGCAACGACCAGCTCCCCATCGCTGGTGCGGTAGGCCCGATAGGGCACGATGCCGACCTGGCCCGAACCCACCTTGCGAGGCATTTCCCCCGATGCAAGGTATTGGGCCGCAGGCACGGTCATCCAGGCGGCTGCAGTTTCAAAGAGCGAAACATCCACCAAACCACCCGATCCTGTCGCATGCCTCCTTAGGAGCGCGGACTGGATGCCAATGACCGCCCACATGCCAGTGCCAATGTCGATGATGGACGGCCCCACGCGCACTGAGGGCCAGCCCTCTTCGCCGACAACGCTCATGATGCCGCCGAAGGCCTGCATCAGCGGGTCGTACCCTGCGTGGCCTGCCAGCGGCCCCTTGGTGCCGAACGCCCCAAGATTGCAGTAGATCAATGAGGGCTTCAACCGTAAGATTGCCTCACTGCCCAAATCCAGCGAGTCGACCTGCCCGGGCCGGAGGTTTTGCAGAACGACATCCGCACGCTCGTGGATCAACTCCAGCAACGCCTTGCGATCGCAAGGGTCTCTAAGGTCTGCCACGACGGAGCGCTTGCTGCGGTTGAGGGCTTGAAATGTCGCAGCGGCGCCATCGACAAATGGAGGCCCCCACTTTCGGGCATCGTCGCCGTCAGGCTTTTCGATCTTGATGACCTCGGCGCCCAGATCGGCCAAGACTTGACCGGCAAATGGAGCGGCTACGCTGTGGCCGAATTCGATCACGACAATGCCTTGAAGCGGCAGGGCTGCGGGCGGTTGGATGACGGTACTGCTCATGTTGATAGATGGCTATTTCTCACTCGATCTGAATGCCTGCTTCGTGGATGATTTTTCCCTTGAGGGCGTAGTCGCGTTGCTGCAGTTCCGCTAAGGCCCTCGGGCTTGGGTCCGAGGGCACCACCAAGCCGGTTGAATCCAGCTTGGTCTTGATCTCTGGGTCTTGTAATGCGGTGCGGAGGGCGCTGCTCAGACGTTGCGTAACGGGTTCCGGCAGCTTGGCTGGTCCGAAGAAGGCAAGCCAGGAAGGGACATCAAAGCCTTCGTAGGTTTCGGCGATGCTAGGCACGTTGGGCAGCCCGGAATAGCGTTTTGCTTCCGTGACGGCAAGGGCTCGCAACTTACCGGCCTGAATGTAAGGAAGAACCGAGATGACGCTTGAAAAGATGGCGGGAATCTGGCCGCCCAAGACATCGGTCACGGCCGGGCCACCCCCGCGGTAGGGAACGTGGAGGAACGGGGCTTTGGAGTAACTTTTGAGCAATTCCCCAGCAAGATGGTGTGGGGATCCCGTGCCGGAGGAGCCGAAGGCACCGGCAATCTTGCCCGACCGCACTCCTTCCACGTAATCCTTGAGATTGTTTGCAGGCACAGAAGGATTGACGACCAGAACGATGGGGTTCATCGCGGCCAACGCGAGCGGCGTGAAATCCTTCAGCGGATTGAAGGTGGCCTTGGCCGCGAGATAAGAGTTCGCGGCGTGCGTGGCGTCCGTACCCAGCATAAAGGTGTATCCGTCAGCCGGCTGCTTGGCTACGAATTCAGTGCCGATGTTGCCGCTGGCACCGCTCTTGTTATCGACCACCACGGGCTGCCCCAGCAAGCTCGAAATCTTCTGGCCGATCAAGCGTGCGGTGACATCCGTCGAGGCGCCCGGAGGGTAGGGAACGATGAGCTTAAGAGGCTTATCGGGGTAACCTTGTGCGAGCGCCAGTGAGCTGGCGACCGATGCGGCTGCCATTAATAGCCGCTTAGCAAAGCGCATGTTCAATCTTGTCTCCTTAGGGGCAAGTGAGGTCGGTGGATCAATTTGCCATTAAACATCCGGACGTCCGAATGTTAACCTAGGATTCGGTGTGTCGTCAATGACCTAGTGCAGGTTTTCTTGTTCTATATTGAGAGACGTGCGTCCAGTTCCGGGCTCCCGCCAGCTCTGCTAGGCTTCAGCATCATGAATAGTTCAACTGAATTTGGCCTTTTGCGGGACCGTGCACCCCGTTATCTGCAAGTCGCGGACATCCTGATCAGAGAGATCAGTGAAGGACAGTTTCCTGTTGGAACCCTGCTTCCTCCTGAGCCTCAGTTGTGTCAGCGCTTTGCGGTTTCGCGCCATACCCTGCGGGAGGCCGTTCGCCTGCTGTGTGAGCAGGGTCTGTTGTCGCGGCAGCAGGGAGTCGGCACGCACGTACTTGCGAACAGGGCCGAAACCCGCTATGTAGCGTCTTTGTCGTCGTTGCGGGATCTCATGGCCTATACGCAGCAAACCACCCTGAAATTTCTGGGTTCGCGTTGGGTGAATGCGGACGAAAGTCTGGAGCGCCTGCTGCGTTGCGACGTGGGAGAGCCCTGGCTCGAATTGAATACATGCCGATTTCCCGTAGCGGGCGGGCAGCCGATCGTGCACATGCGCATCTTTGTGCGTCCCCAATGTGACGGTATCCAGCATGCCCTGGAAGATGGCGATGCATGGATCTATGGTTTGGTGGAGAAGTTCGGAGGAGAACGCATCTTGGAGGCTGAACAGGTCGTGGGAGCAATCGGCGTACCTGCGGAAAGCGCCAAGATATTGGGAGTGGAAGAGGGGTCGCCGGGACTATTTGTGCGGCGTTACTATCTGGCCAAAGCGGGGCGCCTCCTTGCCGTTTCCCTTAACGTCTATCCGGTGGATCGATTCGAGTTTTCTACCAACTGGCGCCTGGAGGGGTAGGTTGCAGATAGATTGCGGTTTCTGCAGATACCCACGCTTTGCCGCTAACTTGGATTTTCTCGACTAGGCGCTGCCGTTTTAGGGCTGTTTCGAAGGTGCCGCACTCACCGGCTTCGAGGATATGGAGTATCAATTTCCTTGCACGTGCGCACGGCGTGAATTGGTTGCATGTTTGGTCGCCCAGGGCCTGCGACAGGTTTTGTTCCGATGCGACGCTTGGCGGCCTAACGCTGCGGACGCGATGCGTGATGCTTGTTTTTTGCAGGGTGGAAGAAGGATCAGTCGCTTTGCGGCCACCTTGGGGCGCTTTTTTAACTTCCTCCCGCTAAGGTCACGTACCCTGCTGAGCCCGCCAGCCCCATGGCGAGCGTTCAGGTCGGACGTATCGTTAAGTCGGCCAGCGTGCCTATGCTCGGCTTGAGCGGCAGCTTGAAACCGTTGCGGAGGTCACGCGTGGGAATCTTCAATTCGGAGCTTCATTCGGGGCTCCCGGGGTCGCATTGGGAGTCACTGAGAAGCGCTGACCAAGGAGACTGGGCTGCTGGGACCGTATGGGTTTCTGAGAGCGTCGACAAAGTCTTTGCGCGGGCAAACGTCATGCTGGCTCCTTTTGCTTTGAGTGAGAGAACGAGATCAATTCGCAGGCAGGCGCCTGACTATTTTGATGGGGCGCTCCACGGGTTGCCCAATGGCTGCTCCGAGCTGGCGGCCTTCCGGATCTGCTAACGCTGCCACGCGCGCGGTACGGACTGTTTCTGCGGTCGCGCCTGCGCTGACTTGCGCAAGAATGGTGTTGAGGTTTTTGTGGCCTCGGCGACTCGTTTCGCCATAGCCCTTCACGAGATTGCCGCAGAGGGCCACCTCCAGAGCCAGCGACCCCGGCATCGCGCCCTCTACGCTCAAGAGCCATTTGTCGATAGCTGTCTGCTCTTCGAGGTACCGAGACATGTGCCGGCGCAATGGGCGCAGGCAGCGCAAGCTGCACAGCATCAGGAAGCCGCGGATGGTGTCCGTGCGGATGTAGAGTCCTCGGTGCCAGGAGCGGCCGGCGGCCCAACCGCGCAGCCACGATGCCAGTTTGGGGGGCAAGATCGAAGCAATCTCATCCAGGCCGGGTTTGAGGTATTCGGTCATGTGAACAGGTTCGCCGCTACGTGCACCGACCTCTCGCCGCACTCTTTCAAGGCGTTCTCTGCGAGTTTTCAGCTGAGCCACGCGGATCACATCTTCGTAGGACATCCACAGGGCAAGGTACCGGGCGGTTTCGCGCACCGCCTCCAATGCGGCCTCGTCGCTGCGGGCAAGTGCTACGAGGCGCTCGACCCTGTCCAGATAGAAATCCGCATAGCGAGCGTCCTGAAAGTCGGTCGTGAGGGTGACGCCGGCAGCCACGATCTCGTGCAGCGATTCAGGTAGATGCTGGACACGCGGCGGAATGCTTGGCTTCGCTCGTAGGGCGGCGTCGAGTTGGTTGGCCGCGCTCGTGCGACCTTCGGCAGCATCGAAGCCGGCTGAAAACCCGCGGAGGCTAGCTTGTACTGCCTTGCCGGAGCGCCTGATGGCTTCCTCGCAGGCCTCGCGGTCAAACGGCAGGACACCGGCGCCGGCCATCGCACCGAACATCACCGTGTTGATGACGGTGCCATGTTCAGTTGCCAAGGCACGCATGTCGAAGACAATGGCGCGGCGTGCGCGTTGCACCGCCGCGTCAGTCACTTGCGAGCCATCGTAGCGACCATCGCCCATCGCGGCTTTCTCAGACACCGCATACTCGCGGTGAGTCGAGGCGATGAGCGTCGTGCGTTTCGGGTTGACATAGCCCGCCTGGATGGATCGCCCCGCCTCGACCAATTCCGAAGCGGCCACGATGTCGAGCTCCCCTGGCGTGGGTGTGAGTGAGAGTACCGGCTCGCGCCCCTGAAGCTCATCGCGAGAGCATGGGAATATCTCGACGTAGTAGGTGGTTGAGCCAGTGCGCTGCGCGACGCCAGGCACCGAGGTGCTTTGCACCGGGTAGCCGGCATGCGTGGCGGCATCGATCAGCCAGTCGGCAAGAACACCGCCACCTTCACCGCCCATGGCGGCCACGAGAATACAAACGGGACGCGTCATGTCGAGAGCCTTTCAATTACCGCGCCTCGAACGCGCGCCATGAATTTTTCAAACCGGCTGGGGTTCTGGATGATTTCTGCCTTGTAGAACGAAGGGCAGAGCACCGCTGCGTGCGCGTTCTCTCCACATAGTCCGCACCCCACGCAGCCATTATTGACCGTCGCGACGGGGTCAGAGCGAAGCGCGCTGGGGTTAGGCTTGATGGTGAGCGACGGGCACCCAGATAGGCGGATGCAAGAGTGGTCACCCGTGCAAACGTCATCGTCGATACCGAACCGGGTTCGAACCACACGCTCGCCGTCCTTGAGTTTCTGGGCAAGCTGTGGCTTGATGCGCCGCTGGCGTTCTAGCTGGCATTCCCCGTCGGCGAGAATGACTTTTAGCCCGCCCTGGGAGGTGGTCATTGCCTCTCGCAGGGTGTCTACCATCTCCTCGACGCGGTAGCTGTCCACGGTACGGATCCATTCGACACCCACGCCGCGCAGCGCTTTCTCGATATCGAGGGTCAGTGGGTGAGCCACTGATTGCGTGGGTGAAGACGGGATGGCCTGGGTTCCGGTCGCTGAGGTGTAGCCGTTCTTGAGAATGACGAGAACGGAGTCGTGGTGGTTGTAGACAGCGTTCACTACGCCGCTGGTGAAACCGTTGTGCCAGAACCCGCCGTCACCCATGATGCTGATCGTGCGGCTTGAAAGCAGAGGCCCTACTCCGGAGGAGCTTGCCAGACCGAGCCCGTAGCCCAGCACGGTGCTGCCCACGTTGAAGGGCGGCAGTGTGCCGAAGGTGTGGCAGCCGATATCAGCATTCACATGAACATCGCCGATTTCCCCTTGCAATTGTTTAATGGCGGAGAACACGGGCCTTTCAGGGCAGCCAATGCAGAAGCCGGGCGGACGAGTGGGTACTGGCAAGCCCAGTGCAGCTTTCGAGCGCTCCTTGTCGTCCTGCATGGCGATCGCGGTGGCCATGGGAAGGCGCGTGTCCAAGCCCGCCGGAGCCTCTTTTTCCAGGAATTTAGCGATTCCAGGGAGCAGTATTTCTCCCGCATACTCGCCCGCTAGGGGAAGAATGTCTTTGCCGTGCATGAGCGTGGCTGAGTCAGCGCGCCGGAGAGCTGCCTGCAAGGCGTCCTCAATGTAGTTGGGCTGGCCTTCCTCGATCATCAGTACTGCGCGCTTGCCGTGGCAGAACTCGAGAAACTCGTCCGGCACGAGCGGATAGACGACGTTGAGCACATACAGAGGCACGCGCGACGTGCCAAAGGAGTCCGCCAGACCCAATTGCTGCAGCGAGCGGAGAACCCCGTTGTAGAGGCCGCCCTGCACCACGATGCCGATGTCCGACAGGTCGCCACTGAACTGCTCGTTGAGTTTGTTCTCGCGGATGAAGTTGGTGGCGGCAGGCCAACGCTCCTGGACTTTCTGGCGTTCATGCTCGTAGATGGACGGCGGAAGGTTGATGCGCGCGTAGTCAAAAATCGGTGAATCGATGGTGTTGCGCGTCGAAATTTTGGGGCCGAGATTGTCCTTGCACTCAAACGTGCCGTGAACATGGCAAGCACGAATGCGAAGCTGAAGCATCACCGGCGTGCTGCTGGCCTCGGAGAGCTCGAAACTTTGCTCCACTGCGTTCACAATCGAGCTCAGATTGGGGCGAGGATCCATCAGCCATATTTGCGACTTCATGGCGAAGGCATGTGTGCGCTCCTGGATGATGCTGGAGCCCTCTCCATAGTCTTCGCCCAAAATGATCAGTGCGCCGCCACGGACTCCCGCCGAGGCCAGGTTGGACAAGGCATCAGAGGCGACGTTGGTTCCCACCGTGCTTTTCCAGGTGACCGCGCCGCGGACCGGGTAATTGATGGAGGCGCCCAGCATGGCAGCTGCACCGGCTTCCGATGCACTGGACTCGAAATAAATGCCCAGTTCATCAAGCAAGTCTCGGGCATCGCCGAGGACGTCAATGAGGTGGGAAACCGGTGCGCCCTGGTAGCCGCCGATGTAACTGACGCCAGATTGCAGCAGTGCCTTGGTGACGGCCAAAATGCCTTCACCATGGAAGGTCTGGCCTTTACCAAGCGCAAGTGAGCGGACTTCTTCCGCAAATGAGCGTTCCATGAATAGTTGTCTCCTACCGTTCAACTCGTGGGTGAAGGTATCCTAGAGACGGATGAGTATTCTTCCTATCGATACAATGGCTGTTGCATATCGATGGTGTCTATGAGAGATCGTCCTTTATTCTTTGATCTGAACTTGGTTCGGGTTTTTGTGGCCATATTCGAGACGCGAAGCGTCACTCAGGCCGCAGAACGTCTGGGCGTATCGCAACCGAGCGTCAGTCACGCGCTCTCGCGGTTGCGCGAGGCCTACGGCGATCGGTTGTTTGCCCGAGGCGCACAGGGGCTGGTTCCCTCGGCACCTGCGGAACGGATATTCGAGCAAGTGAGCGTTGCCTTGGCCGCCATAGAGGCCACCCTGGAAGGGCAGCAGCTTTTCGAGCCTGCAAGTTCGACGCGGCGCTTTCGCATCGCGACTTCCGACATTGGTGCACTATTTTTTATGCCGCCTTTGCTGCGCCGATTCCAGTCGGTGGCACCGAGATTGCAGCCGGAGTTCATCCAGCTTTCTCATACGGTCTTGGAAGACTTGGCCACTGGTGCACTCGATCTCGCGGTGGGTAACTTACCCCACCTGCATGATTACACCAAGGAGGCGCACCTTTTCATTGAGCGCTATGTTTGCCTGGTTTCCGAAGACTATCCTCTGATAGAGGGCGAACTCAAGCTGCCCGAGTTCCTTCGGGCGCGCCACGTGATGGTGACAGCCCCGAACTCAGGCCACGCGTTCGTGGACGGTGCGTTGGCTCAAAGAGGTGTGCGGCGCAACATCGTCGCCCTGGTTCCACATTTCTCGGCGTTGCCAAGTGTTGTGGAGGGCAGCGACTTGATGGTCATCATGCCCTCGCGGGTGGCGCAGTATTTTGCCCGTCAAGGAGGGCTCAAGGTGGTTGAGATTCCGGTCGAGCTTCCCGATTTCATGGTGCGGATGCACTGGCATGCCCGTTCCGACAGTTCTCCGGCACATCAATGGCTACGAGAGGAAATCGTGCAAATTCTTACCCTGCTTTGAGTGCGTGTTCAAAGACGCTATGTAGACCCATGTC
>JACCDI011568998.1_pt1 | contig 26514 bp, 26 predicted proteins | sample 7442791 | NCBI WGS metagenome assembly JACCDI01 (sample SAMN15323434, study PRJNA562643) | freshwater metagenome | isolation source: river surface water | place: USA:Blue River Watershed | collected 2017-08-15
ATTTATTGCGGCAAGTATTTATACCCTTCTCTTATTGATTTGGTTGGCCTTCTTAGCCCTCTTTGTAAGCATGTGGGTATTTGGCACTGATGATCTTTTCCTCATGAAATCGAACTATGTAGTCTTGATAGAAAGCCAGGATGTGTTGTGGCGCTATGTAGGGGCGTTTGTCTTTGCTAGTTTCTCCTTGCTAACCGTTACCAGCTTGGGCTTCTTAATGTCGAGCTTAGCCAATAATTCTATCGGTCCGATCGTAGGCACCATGAGCGCTATCGTGTTTTTCACCATATTGAGCACCTTAAATATTCCTTTATTTAATGTTATTAAACCCTATCTCTTTACCACGCATATGAATAACTGGAAAGAGTTTTTTGATATTCAAGTCAATGCCAATAATGAAGCCATAAGTGGTAGTATTTTACATGTAGCAAAAATTAAAAATTCCATTTTTATTTTAGGGCTTCATATTATTTTATTTGTGTCTGTAGCTATTCAAATTATGAAAAGAAAAGACATCCTTAGTTAAATTTATTTATGAAAAAAATTAGTATCCTCCTCATCTGTATTGTTTTCTTACAAACTACTATAGCTTGTGCACAAGGCGATCCATTAATAGAAAAAGTAGCTCAAAAATTGGCTAGCGTAAATGACTATGTTGCAGAAGGCATTATGAAAACCGATGTGTCTTTTATCAAAGCATCGCTAGGAAAAGTAAAAGTATACTTCAAGAAACCCAATTTATTAAAAGTGCGCAAAGAAGGGGGCATCTCTTTATTGCCTAAAGGAGGCGTATCGCTTACCCTCAATACCCTATTAAATACGAAACAATATACGGCTATACAAGCAGGCACTCAGGTGCTCAATGGAAAATCATTGAGAGTAATCAAATTAATCCCTAATGACGATCGATTAGATTGGGTAATCTCTACCCTATGGATAGACCCTGTAGACGCCTTGGTATACAAAACAGCTACCACCACAAAAGAAAGCGGCAGCTATGAAATTAGTATGGAATATGGGGCTTATGCGCAATATGGATTGGCAAGCAAAATTATCTTTAGTTTCAATACCAAAGATTATAAATTGCCCAATGGTATTACCTTAGAGTTTGGTGATGAAGAACCGGTGAGTAAGCAACAGCTCTTAAAAAATAAAAAAGGATCTATTGAAATTCGTTATACCCGTTATACCATCAATAAAGGTATACCGCCTCATATTTTTTAAACCTCAATTAACAATACTATGAAAGCAATATATATATGCGCAGCACTTTTAATCTTATTTGTAATTGCACAAACAGTTTTAGCTATGAGTAGTCAGAAAACAGAACAACAAGCTTATCGTGTGGTGCTTGAAGAAAAAGATTTTGAAATTCGTTTCTATCCTGAAGCCACTATGGCTAGCCTTAACCTAGCGGCGAGTACTTATCAAGGTGCAGCGAGCAATGGTTTTAGAAAATTGGCTAATTATATTTTTGGTGGCAATCAAGCATCTAAAAGTATTTCCATGACGGCTCCTGTAAGAATGCAATTTGCAGAAAAACAATCTTCGATGAGTTTTGTGATGCCCAAAAAATATGATGCAAGTAGCTTACCAATGCCTAATGACACCAGCATTCATATTCATACTGATGCTGCCCATTATGCGGCAGTCATTAGTTTTGGTGGTTATGCAAGCGATGAGAAAATAAAAAGTCATGTAGCACAACTAGAAAAAAGTATTCAAGATAGACATATAAAAATAGTAGGTCCTTATCAATTCTTAGGCTATAATCCACCCTATCAAGTAATGGGCAGAAAAAATGAAATTGTTATTCCTATTGAATGGAAGGAATAGTGGCTAAAAGCTGTTGCCCTCCCCAAGTACCTTCTTCTTTATAGGGATGAAACCTGGAGAATTGCTCTTCGCTATACCATTGCAGTTCTCTCGTTAATTTAATAGCTTCTTTGTGCTGTGCACTTTTATAGGCAAATTCTTTAACCCCTTCTATATTTTTCCACAAACTGAAGGTAGCCATTTGCAATAAGGGTGCCTCGCCAATACCTTTAGTAAAAACAAGTCCCTTATTACTATCCATAGCTTCGTGCGATTTTGGTACATAGCGCCAAAAACGAAATAAGCAATTCCATTTTATACTGGCTCTTGTAATAATAGCAATGGGAGCTGTAGGATTTAACTCGGTTGTTTTTTCAAAAGGTTGCTTTCCATCCCAAGTTCCATGCGAAGCAATAGTTTTCATATACACCGTATAGCGTTCTTGAGTATGTTTGGTATATGCTTTTATTATAGGTGCATGAGCAAAAAAAGATTGAGCTTGTTCTTCGGTATCCCAAACTTGTAAAAGGCAATAAACAGACCAATCTGGATAGGGATTAAACCCTTTATCTTTTCCGCTACCCATTAGTTTATAAAAAGAAACACCCTTTACCTTTCTTAAGGGGATATGGGCCAAGAGCATCATATGAAAAGCCCATATCTTTTGAAATAAAGAAGAAAACTTAAAAAAGGTAAGGGTACTTATCTGGGTATTTGCTGTCATAGCGCAATGAATATAGGCGTATTTGGATTAAAGAAAATATAGGGTTGCAATAGAGCAGCTATTTGTTCTGGTTAGCATCCTTAATTAGATGAGCAGCAATTTTTGCACTCGACAAACACAAAGGAATGCCTCCTCCAGGATGCACAGTGCCCCCAACAAAATATAGACCTCGTATTGCTTTGCTGAAATTAGGATGGCGCATAAAAGCAGCTGTTTTGCTATTAGAACTCGTACCATATAAAGAACCCATATAAGATGAAGTTCTAGACTCAATGGTGACTGGCGATAAAACATCAGCAACTTCAATAAGCGGCTCTATATCTTCACCCAAAATAGCACTTAACTTTTTAATGACAACCTTTTTATAAAACTGTTCGATTTCCAACCAATCTTGTCCCGTATTAGCTGGTACATTAATCATCACAAACCAATTTTCTTTACCCAATGGCGCATGGATGCCCGGTTCTAATTTACTGGTGATATTAACGTATATAGTAGGATCATCGCATAATGCTCCCGTATTGAAAATAGCATCAAATTCAGCTTTGTAATCAGCACTAAAGAAAATATTATGCAGATCTAATTGAGGAAAATCTTTTGCTATGCCCCAATAAAAAATCAAAGCGCTACTACTCCGTTCTTGTTTTTTAATAGCCTTTGCTTTTGTGGCATTGCCCAATAGATGTTGATAGGTATAATACACATCCATATTGCTCACAATAATATCCGCATCTATTTTTTGTTTATTTACGATCACACCCCTAACTGCATGATTAGCATTTACGATCTGCTCTACCGATGCACCAAACGTATAGCTAACGCCAAGCTTAAGAGAAAGTTGATAGAGTGCATTAGTGATACTAATCATTCCGCCTTTTGGATAAAAGACCCCTTCATTTTGTTCCAAATGGCTAATTAAAGAAATCATAGCGGGTGCCTTATAAGGATTACTACCGTTATAGGTAGCAAAACGATTAAAGAGCTGCACTAATTTGGGAGATTTAAATTTACTTTCATTATAAGCATTCAAAGATGAAAATAAATAAGGTCCTTTCAATTTAGTAATAGCTTTTAAAATAGGTGCTTTAAAAAGCGTAGGGAAATAATGTAAGGAATGATTTAAGAAAATCTGAGCGATATGCTTATAGGCAGATGATGCATTTTTTAAGTAGGCAAATAAATGCTCTGGGGCTTCGTTTGTTTTTAGGGCTAGTTCAGCAGCAAATTTGTTTTTATCGGCATACGCTGTTATTTGTGTGCCATCTTGATAAAAATAGTTACAAGCAATTTCTAATTTACGATAGCTAAAAAAATCTTCCATGGGCACTTGAGCCTCAGCAAATAAATCTTCAAGGAGATGGGGAGCTGTAAATAAACTTGGACCCGCATCAAAACTAAAAGCACCTAATTGGAAAGCGCTCAATTTACCACCAGGATAACTGTTTTTTTCAAACACGCTTACTTCATAGCCCTGCAAAGCTAAGCGGATTGAAGATGCCATACCAGCAACACCTGCACCTATAACTACAACTTTTTTATTTTTCAATTTACACTATATTAATTTGATTAAATGCCTTGATGTTTAATGCTAAAGCAGCACTAAATTAAACTATTTAGCACATTAAGTAAGCATATCAAGATGAGTTTACTTTAAAGACAAAAACAAATGCCTTATTGTTCAAATAGTGCTGAAAATTAGGGTGTTATTAATTTTAGGAAAATAGGAAACCAAAAAAAACTATTTTTTAAGGTTGGCTTCATAATAGGCTATCCATTGAGGAACTGTTATTTTGGACATAAGTTCGCCCACTAATTGAAATGGTAAGTCATCAAAATTCTTGAATCGAACACATCCTTTACCCATATCTAGTTTTTGCTTACTGTATTTTGGGTATTCTCGACGCCACCAATCCATAAGTTCTGTATTACCATATAAGCCTAAATGATACAAAGTAATTGCATTTTTTTGAGATGCTATGGCAGCAAATTGAAGAGGTTCTTGGGGCTTGCAATGATATCCTGCAGGATAAAGACTATGAGGCACTATATAACTTATCATACCATAACAAATTGCTGTTTCAAATCCATTAGGCAAATGCTCAACAATAACATTGTGTAAGGTATTAAATGGAATTTTACGATCAGAAATAATATTATTAAGAATATCGGTTACAGTTATTTTAGAAGTTGTCATAGTAATGTAAAGTTATTATGCATACTCAGGATAGTTAACGTAAGTTATTAAAAATTTTCAGGTATACTAATAGAGAAAGAAAAAAGTTAAATAAATTCAATAAAAATCAATTTCAACTTTCAGATTTTTAATGACGTTAACAAATAAAATAATTAACTTGAATCTATATGAAATTGCGTTATATAATTTTATTGCTCACCTTGTTTATAAATCAGAGAACTAATGCTCAGATTTACAAATTTAAATTAATAAATCAAAATGATTCAGCTGCGATATCATTTGCATCAATAAAAATTGAGTACATCAATAACGAAATTAAAACCAATGAAAGTGGTGAGTTTGATTTATATATTGAAAAAGAATTAAAAGCTATTGAACTTGAAATCAAACACATCAATTGCAATAAAAACATAACTATACCATTACTGAATGAAAAACTAAATGTGATCTATGTTGATTGTCCAACAATTAATTTAAACAACGTAAGTTTAAAGTTTCTATCAGAAAAAGAAATCCTAAAAAAGGCAATTCAGTTAATTTCTACTAATTACATAGATCATGACTATGCTATTAATTCTTTTTATCGACAGTATCAAAATAGAAATGGTACATTTAAAAATTTGGTAGAATCCAAAGGCGTTACTTTATTTAAACTAAAACAAAAATCTAATCTTATAGTTTCTGAAGAATATTTTGCCGCTAAGGAATTAAGAAGAAGCGAATATGCACCCACTGAATATACAGGACTAGACGACTACTCAGACTTTATGGAACAAAATCCTATATACCATTTAAAAAATAGCATGTTTGATGAGAGATTTATAGACAGCTATACCTTAAGTATGGATTCATTAAAAGACGATGAAAAGTATATTATAAATTACTCATGTAATAAATTCACTAATGAAAATCACGGTATCAGCAATTACCATTCTACTAAACTTGACAAAGAAGGATTTGAAACTGGGAAATTTGTTATTGATAAAAATACATTTGCATTCATTGAAATTGAACGAAATGCCTTTAGAAATACAAACTACAATTATCCACTAAATAATAACTTTTTAGTGCCCGATCGAAAATTTACTGTAGAATTTATTGAGGGTCATTTGAAAATAAATTATGAATTACATCAGGGCAAATGGTTTCTAAAATCAATGTTTCATTCTTATAGCAACAATTTTTATAGAACTCAAACGTATAAACACGCTTACACTACAATTGATTTTTTTGAGCTATATTCAGATATACCAACTCAATACATTGATAGTACATTAAAAGACAGTTTTTTTAGAGAACCTCATTTTATGGATGTAACAAACCAGTATAAATCAGATACATGGGAAAAAGATTTACCATTCTTTTATTTTGCTTTAAAAGAAAAAGTATTCGCTGACTTGGAAGCAAAAAAGAGTTTGGTAAAATAATACCAGAAGAATTTATTATAGATTTTATCTATATTGAAAAGTCGTGTTTTGGGGTAAAAAAAGGGTAAAAAAAGGGTGAAAAAAGGGCAAAAAAAATGCTCAAAAAAGGTGCTTAACATCGAAAATGTTTACACTTTTTGAGCATTTTTATTTTCCATTTTTTTGTAACGTATTGATTATAAATACCTTACAAAGGCATGTGGTGACCCCGACAGGATTCAAACCTGTAACCCTCAGAGCCGAAATCTGATATTCTATTCAGTTGAACTACGGAGCCAATATGAATTACAAAATTAAAAGCTAGTAGTTAGTTTTCCAAACAAGCCAAACTCTTTTTAATGATTGCTAAAGCCTCATCCATTTGCGCTTTAGTAATACACAAAGGAGGCGCAAATCTAATCTTATCGCCATGAGTAGGCTTAGCTAATAAACCGTTTTGCATCATGGTAATACATAAATCCCAAGCGGCATCTGGATTAGCATGCTTAATCTGAATTGCATTTAATAAACCTTTTCCTCTTACAATTTCTATATTAGGATGCTGCAAAGCTAAGAGCTCATTTCTAAAATAAGCCCCTAATTCCGCTGCATTCGCAGCCATATTTTCCTCTCTTAACACTTCTAAGGAAGCAACGGCAACTGCACATGCTAATGGATTACCACCATAAGTAGATCCATGTTCACCGGGCTTAATCGTTAGCATAATTTCATCGTTACACAATACTGCAGATACAGGAATGGTACCACCTGAAAGTGCCTTACCCAAAATTAAAATATCAGCTTTTACATGCTCATGATCACAGGCTAATAGAGCACCTGTTCTGCACAAACCTGTTTGTATTTCATCGGCAATAAAAAGCACCTTATGTTCTTTACATAATGCAGCAGCTTTTGCTAAATAACCTTCATCAGGCACCACTACTCCAGCCTCTCCCTGCATGGGCTCTACTAAAAAGCCCACTACATTTGGATTTTTTAAAGCTTGTGCTAAGGCCTCAGTATCATTATAAGGAATCACTTGATAACCGCTCATAAAGGGTCCGAAATGATGAGTACTACTCGAGTCGGTAGAGAAAGAAATAACGTTTAATGTTCTTCCATGAAAATTTTGCTCACATACTAAAATAATCGCTTCGTTATTGGGCACTTGTTTTACTTCGTAGCCCCAACGACGAGCCAATTTTAAAGCCGTTTCAACGGCTTCTACTCCCGTATTCATAGGCAATACCTTATCGTAACCAAAATAGGTACAAATATATTGTTCGTATTCTCCTAATAGATTATTATGAAAAGCTCTAGAAGTAAGAGTTAATTTACTTGCTTGCGCTATTAAAGCGGCTACTATTTTTGGATGAGCATGTCCTTGGTTTACGGCTGAATATCCAGATAAAAAATCGAAATAACGTTGATCATCAACATCCCACATAAAAACACCTTCGCCTTTTTTTAAAACTACCGGTAAGGGATGATAATTATGAGCGCCATAACGCTCTTCTCTATCGATATAAGATTGGGTATTGTTGCTTATGGTTACTTTTGAATGCATAATTTATGGTTGCGATTGTAGTCTGCAAATTACATCTTTATTATTGAATTGATGTCTTTTTCATCCACAAGAAAATGAAATTGATTAAAAAACTAAGGCCTGCTACCAGAACTAAATAGCTAATCGAACAAGGATAATACCAAGTCCCCAATTTAAAGACAAAAATAATTGCAAAGCTCAACAAAAACTGTTGCAACCATAATTTAAAAGGAAATAATTCAATCAGCTTAACCTGCAATATCTTGGCAGTATGTATACTATAATAAGCCGCTTGCACATAGGAAGAAAGTACAAAACTAAAGGCCAATCCGGGCAAACCCATCAACCTATACAAGGGATACAATAGTGCTAAGGCAATAACTAAATCTAGTAGAGCACCTTTATTAATCAATGCACCTTTATGTGCGTGCTGCAGGATACTCGTAAAGCCATAGGCGCGCAAAGGCAAAACCAAAATTGACCATTGAAAAATTGGGACAGAAGCTGCATATCGATGATCAAAAAGTAAATCAAATAAAGGAACAGCAAAGAATAATAAAAACAAAAACAAAGGCATTACCATAGCGTTAAGCAAAACTCCTGTTTTATGCAAAAGTGCAATACTATGTTGTAGCTTATCCGTAGATTGTACTTGTGCTAGATACAACAATCCAGCACTGGTAAAAGCACCCAATAAAATGGGCAAGAAAGGAATATCAATGGCACCATTAAAATATATAGCTGTCAATGTACTGCTCAATAGTGCAACTACTAAAACCTTATCAATCCACTTAAAAATATATTGTAAAACGTCTTGGATGGCTAAATGCATCCACAATGAACGGGTCTGAACCATATCTAATGCCTCAATGTTTATAGAATTGTTTTTTTGTAGTAGCCTCACCCTTGCCCATACTATACCAAGACGAACAAGCATCAAAAGGGTTAAAGATTGTATTAAATTTTGCAAATCAAAACCAGATTGCAGCATGCGCAGATGTAGCCCAACAAAAAGAAAGGAATACACAATACTCAGACAACTAATTAATCTTATTTTTTTAAGGGCAATTAAATACGATTCTGCTAAAAGCAAAGCAACACTTGAAATAAAAAAAATCAAGGACCATATGGGATTGATATTACTTTGAACGTTTGCTTGCAAATAAATACAAAATAAAGCTAAGCCCAAAACTAATAAACCAAAATAGGCTATGCTTCGCACTTTTATTTGTTGAAATAAAAAAGCAATTTGTCCTGGGTGATAAGTAAGCAATAAACTAGGCAAACCGATTCCGGCTAAACTGGTAAAGAGCAAAAAATATATCCACCAAGATTGGTAAGCACCATAATCACTGAGTGGTAAATGACGAGAAAGGAAAACCCAACTAATAAAAAAAGCAGCTGTTGGAAAAAAACGCAACAGGAAAATATAAATACTCGACGATAAGAAGCTTGATTTATTTGGAGTTGGCATAAGCTATACAAGCCGTTTTATCTAGTTGTCGAATGATCTTAGCCGGATTACCCGCAATAACACAATAACCCTCTTCAAAACTTTTAGTTACCACAGCACCTGCCCCAACAATGGTGAAATCACCCAATACAATCCCCGGCATTACGGAAGCGCTATGGCCCAACCAGCAGTGTTTGCCAATTTTAATAGGAGCTGCCGTCACATTTATTTCATTATTTATAAAATCATGATTGGCAGATACCAAAGCTACGCCTGGACCAATATTGGTGTAATCGCCGATTTCAATTCCGTTATCTGCATTAATAAATACATTAGGCGAATCTCCCGGATAAACTCCTTTACCTCTTTTAATTCGTGCAGCACCATGTATCACACTAGTGAAATGAATAGCCCAACTCACATCTGCATTATGACGCAATATTTTTCTAAAAAGAAAATCGCATAGGTAAAAACCTATGCTCATTTCTTCTCTTAATCCTATGATTTTCTTTATCGACATCCGTTTTTTAATTCGTTGTTGGTGTTTCTTTTTTGAAAATAAAATAAACACATGCAGCTAACAATAAATAAAACAATGCAGAACCTAGCAAGGCAAATTTATTACCAAAAGCGAAGGTTTCTGGATTGAATTGGAAGCTGATAATTTTATTAGTGCCTTTTGGTAATCGTAGAGCACGTAATACATAATTAGCTTTTACAATAGGAACTTCTTTGCCATCAATAAAGGCTTTCCATCCCAATGGGTAATAAATATCAGAGAATACCGCTACCCCTCCATCTTGAGTTGCTGTATAAATAAATGAGATTTCGTCTAAGCCATATTTATTTAAACGAATAGAAGCCGTGCTATCTATTGTTGCTGGCGCATTTCCTATAGCAGATTGGAAAGACTTGCGAATAACCGCTGTTTGTTTTGCAACAAAAGCGTTAGGTACTACTTTAGTTGGATCGGTTATAGAAGCTGCATTCAAAGCCGCCATTTCTTCATCAGCATTGTTAACCCATTTAATATCTTTTACAAACCATGCATTACCACAAGCAGCAGGATTTTGTTGCACCATGGGTTGGTTGTTTTGACCAGGGAAAATGATATACTTCGTATTCAACATATTCAACACTTCGGAATTAATAGTATTTCCGCTCAATTGCATATTGATCAAGTCTTGATAGATTTCCATTTTAGCAGGCGAATAACCACCAACAGTTTTGTGATGATAAGATTGAATGGCATCTTCGAACGTAGCACGAGTTAAATCTAACACACGATAATAAGGATCTGTATCTTTTAAGATTTGTGCATCTACTTCTCGAGGAGCTAATTCCATTTCATAATCTGCTTCATCTTTATAATTCTCTTCATTTAAATATTTTGCCGCTACTTTAATTTCATCAATAGCAATTATAGCAGCAATACCCAACATAAAAATGCTAGTGTTGATTTTTTTATGTACCAATGCCCATAATAAAGCCGCTGCAATTAAAATCAATACTAAACTATAAAAACCACTATGCATAGCTAAGCTTGCTCTATCTTCTACGATCGCATTCATTAAGGTTTGCGCTTTAGCTTCATCACCTAACATACCGGTGAAACGCTCTAAATCTTTAGGTGATTTAAAATCAAAAAAGAATTGACTTCCTACGCCAACCACTAATGCTATACCGCCCGTAATTAAAGTTGCAATTTTAATTTTAGCCCAAGCTAAAGACTCCGACCATTTGCCCGAAAGCAATTCGCTCAAACCCCAAATGCCAATTAATGGAAAAATAAGTTCAGCTATACTTAAAGTCATTGTTGGTGTTCTAAACTTATTCAACATGGGTAAATGATCGAATAAGAAATAATTGATGCTCTTGAAATGATCGCCCCATGAAAGAACAATACTAACAAGTGCAGCAGCAAACAACCACCATTTATGCGGACTCTTAATCAAGAACATACCTAATACAAACAAGAAACAAATGATAGCACCAAAATAAATAGGACCTGCTACAAAAGGTTGTGGGCCCCAATAAGTAGGTGCATGTGCGGTAAAATTAGTAGCCGCATCTTCTGGTACACCCATCTCGCTCAATACTTGATGGGTTTTAGAATCCTCTCCTATATCTTCAGAGCCACCACCATATAAATCAGGAATAAGCAAACAAAAAGTTTCACCAATGCCATTGCTCCACATAAAAGCGTAATCTTTATCTAAACCACCATTTTTCTTTCCTTTATCATGAGCTGTAGTCAATTCACTTTCGCCACCGCGCATGGTAAATTTGGTATATTCTTTTGTAGCTAAAATATTACCTAAATTAGGCAATATGGTTACCAAGGTAAGCCCTAAGATCAGTAAACTTCCTTTAACAAAAGAAGCTAATGTTTTTTCTTTTACAGCTTGAACTAAAACACCCACAACGCCTATACCCAATACTATAAATGCATAGTAAATAATTTGAAAATGGGCATTAGCAAAGAGCAAGGCCATAGCTATTAAAAAAGCTGGAATACCCCATTTATAAATACCTCTATAAATTAGTAAAAAGCCGCTTAATAATAAAGGCAAATAAGCAATAGACAACATTTTAGTCTCGTGACCAGCAGCAATAATTTGAGGGTTATATGCAGAAAATGCAAAAGCAATACTACCAATAGCACCCAACCATTTATTTATACCCAAGGTTTGCATTAAAATAAAAAAGCAAAGCATGGCAAAAAAGAAAAAATAAATTGGCTTAGACAACACACTGGTTAAGGCCGTTTGAATCACTGCCGTATGATTATTACTTTTAGCAACATAATGGGTATAGGTGGGCATACCGCCAAACATACTATTACTCCACAATACTTGTTCGCCTGTTTTTTCATGCCATTGCATACCTTCGTGAGCCATACTCTTCCAAGAGATATTATCATGCTGATATAATACTTTTCCATCTATAGCTGGATAGCAAAACAAAACACTAATAATTAAAAAGCCCAACACAATCCATAAGGTTGGTAAATACGATTTGAACGATTGCATAAATTATTTTTAAAAAATATAATGAAACAAAAATAGTTTTTCTAGAGCAAAATCCTATATAAATGGAAACTATTTAAACGTATTATAAAGCAATATATTGCACCGCTGCTTGCTCTGAAAAAGCACGCTCTAACCGCTTGGGATCGGTATCTGTCAAAAGCACTTGTCCAAACTTGGGACCACTAATAATACCCAATAGTGCTTCCATGCGTTCATTGTCTAATTTCTCAAACACATCATCTAACAATAAAATAGGTGTTTGCTGCATATTTTCTCTAATGAAATGATATTGTGCCAATTTTAAAGCAAACAAAAAACTCTTTTTTTGACCCTGCGAACCAAATTGTTTTAGCGATTGCCCCTGCAGGCTAAATACTAAATCATCTTTATGAATACCTTTATTTGTTCGTTGCAAACGCACATCATGATACAACTCCTTTTCTAGCCACTGCAATAAAGATTGTGTTTGCAAATCACTTTTATAGTACAATTGCACCTGCTCTTTAGATGCCGATAATTGCTCGTAATAGGATTGCAATAAGGGCATAAATTGACTTAAAAATTCGCTGCGTTTATTAAAAATATAGGCAGCGGCCATATGCATTTCTTGATTATAATAGGCTAACACGGTTGTGTCGGCATTGGCAAATTGAGCTTGCTGCTTAAGCCAAGCATTGCGCTGAACTTGTAAATGCTGATAACTCAGTAAAGACTGCAAATAAGCGGCGTCGAGCTGACTTAAAATACCATCCATCCATTTTCTACGCCATTCCCCGCCTTCATTGATTAATCCAATATCGTCGGGCGCAATCATTACGGCGGCAAAGGAGCCAATATGATCGGTTAATTTCTCCAATTCTACCCCATTATGTATAATACTGCGCTTTAGCTGCTTACATTTTAAGATTAGCGAATGGGTTTCTTGTGCACGCTCTAATTGGGCATCAATCCGGTATCCATCGGTATCCCAAGAGGCAATAAAGGACTGCTGGGAACTAAAATAGCTTTTGGTATAAAAAAGAGTGTAAATCGCATCCAATAAATTGGTTTTACCACTACCATTGCGGCCTGTAATACACACTATTGGTGCATTAAAAGCAAATTGGGCTTGCTGGTAATTTTTAAATTGGGTGAGCGATATATTATTTATATGGGTCAAGGTACTTTGTAATGAATATTTTTTTATATTTTCGCACAAATTTATTAAATCGTGCAAACACTATTTAGCAAAGAAACGTATTTATATTGGTATGAGTTAATGTTGCTTCTTCGAAAATTTGAAGAAAAAACTGGACAACTCTACGGAATGCAGAAAATTAGAGGTTTCTGTCATTTATACATCGGACAAGAAGCATTAGCCGCAGGCTTAATGACGGCTATCCGTCCAACAGACAATGTGATTACCGCTTATCGTGATCATGGTTTAGCTATTGCCAAAGGTATTTCTGCCAAAGAATGTATGGCTGAATTATATGGTAAAGCTACCGGATGTACGAAAGGTAAAGGCGGAAGTATGCACTTCTTTTCTAACGAAAAACGCTTTTTTGGCGGCCATGGTATCGTGGGTGCTCAGATTGGTGTAGGTGCAGGCATTGCCTTTTCTGATAATTATTTAAACAACGACAACGTAACGATTTGTTATTTTGGAGATGGTGCAGCACGCCAAGGTATCTTACACGAAACCTTTAATATGGCTGTGTTATGGAATTTACCAATAGTATTTATCTGTGAAAACAATCAGTATGCTATGGGTACATCTGTAGAACGCACTTCAAAAGCAGCAGATTTATATCGCCTAGCAGATGCTTATGATATGCCTGGTGATAGTGTAGATGGTATGAGCTGTGAAGAAGTACACAAAGCTATGGAGCGCGCCGTAAAACGTGCTCGTGAAAAAGGCGGACCAACTTTCTTAGAAATTAACACCTATCGTTTTAGAGGTCATTCTATGAGCGATCCAGCTAAATATAGAACTAAAGAAGAATTAGAAGAGTATAAAGAGAAAGACCCTATCAATCAAGTCTTAAATACGATTATGGCAAACAATTTTGCTACCGAAGCAGACATTGAAGCAATTAATGAAAAAGTGCGCCAAGAAGTAGAAGAAGCGGTTCAATTTGCTGAGGAAAGTCCATATCCAGATGCTAGTGAATTGTTTAAAGACATCTATGCACAAGAAGATTATCCTTATATCGTAGATTAAGATTGAGTATTAAAAAATAAAAACTATTTAAAACAACTATTTATGTCAACAACAAATGAATTGAGTGCTTTAGAAAAAATACAAGCGGCATACGAAAACAATAAGAAACGTATCAATACCATCACCACAGTAGTATTATTAGCTGTTGTAGGTTTTGTAGTGTATACCAACTTTATTCTAAAACCTAAAGAAAACAAAGCAGCTACTGCACTTTCTTATGCACAACAATTTTTTGCAATGGACTCTTTAAACCTTGCATTAAACGGTGATAATACACACCCTGGATTTGTAAAAATCATTAAAAAATATAGCGGAACGAAATCTGCAAACTTAGCGCATTACTACGCTGGTGTTTGTTATTTAAGAACAGGTGAATTTAAAAAAGCAATCAGCGAATTAGAAGCTTTCAACGGTAAAGGTACTGCATTTGCAAGTATGGCTAAAGGTTGTCTTGGCGATGCTTATATGGAAACCAACAACACAAAGAAAGCAATTGATTGCTATATGGATGCATCTGCTAACAAAGCAGACGAGGTAATTACACCAATGTATTTATTACGTGCAGCTATGGCTAATGAAATGGCTAAAAATAACGAAGAAGCAAAACGCCTTTATATCGAAATTAGAGATCAATATGCTACTTCTCCTCAAGCTAGAGATGTAGAGAAAAATTTAGCTCGTTTGGGCGAATTAGGAAATTAAAAAGTCCTTTTTTTAAATCCCCTTTAATACCTTTGTGGTCTTAAAGGGGATTTTTTTATGGCCATAGCACAACAAAGCAAAGCACTACTATCATTAGATCAGCTGAATATACCTAAAGTAGCGCACATTGCTATTGTTAGCACCGAATGGAATGACACCATCATTGCGGAGCTTATAAAAGGTGCGTCCACTATTTTCCAACAATTTCCACAGATACAAATATCTCATTATACCGTTCCGGGATGTGTAGAACTTAGCTATGCGCTAAAGAAAATAATTACTACACAAACCCTTGATGCAGCCATTGCTTTCGGTGCGGTTATAAGAGGTGGTACCCCTCATTTTGATTATGTTTGTCAATCCGTAACCCAAGGCATCACACAGCTCAATACAGAAGGTAATGTTCCCATAATTTTTGGTGTACTCACCCTAGATAATGAAACCCAAGCATGGGAGCGTCTTGGAGGCACACATGGCCATAAAGGAGAAGAAGCTGCTATTGCTGCCTTAAAAATGATTCAATACAAACGATTAGCTTAATTCAATTTTGATACCATGCCTAAAGTTCAATTATTTATTCCTTGTTTCGTAGATCAGCTATTCCCTCAAACGGGCTTGAATATGGCAAAAGTCTTAGAACATTTTGGTTGTGAAGTAAGTTTTAATCCCAACCAAACCTGCTGCGGACAACCTGCTTACAATGCTGGTTATCAAGATGAAGCTAGAGAAATTGCTTGTAAATTTGTTACTGATTTTAATGACGTAGATTATATCGTTGCTCCTAGCGGATCTTGTACAGGTTTTATTCGCAGTTATTACCCACATATGCTTGAACATAGTAAAGAAAGCAATAAAGGAAAACAAATTGTACAAAGAGCATTCGAATTCAGTGAATTCTTAGTAGATGTATTAAAAGTACAACTCAGCAATACCCAATTCCCTCATAAAGTTACTTACCATGATGCTTGCGGAGCTTTAAGAGAATGTGGCATTAAAGCACAGCCTCGTACTTTGTTAAATCAAATAAAAGGCATGGAATTAGTGGAGATGAAAGAATGCGAAACATGCTGCGGTTTTGGTGGCACCTTTGCTATTAAATACGAACCCATTTCTATAGGTATGGCTCAGAATAAAGTACAAAGTGCTTTAGCAACCGGAGCATCCTACATCATATCTACAGATGTATCTTGTATGATGCATATGCAAGCCTATATCGACAAAAATCAATTACCCATTCAAACCATACATATAGCAGATATTTTAATAAGTGAAATTGCCTAAAAAACGTTTCTTTTTAATAACATTTAATTAATTTTGCACCACATTTCTAAGCACAATTTATGCACCCTTCCGTAAAAATCTTTTCTGGCACCAGTTCTAGCTATTTAGCTGAACAAATTGCAAAATCATTTGGTAAAACACTAGGTGACGTAAAAATCCAAAAATTCAGTGATGGGGAGTTCCAACCTGTATTTAACGAATCTATTCGTGGAGATTATGTTTTTTTAGTACAATCTACCAATGCTCCATCGGATAATTTGATGGAATTATTAATGATGATCGATGGGGCAAGAAGAGCTTCTGCGGGTTATATTACGGCTGTAATCCCTTATTATGGCTTTGCTCGTCAAGATAGAAAAGATAAACCACGTGTTTCCATTGCCTCTAAGCTTGTAGCTAACTTACTTACAGAAGCAGGTGCTAACCGAGTGATGACCATGGATTTACACGCTCCACAGATTCAGGGCTTTTTTGACATCCCTGTGGATCACTTAGATAGTTCAGCAATTTTCATCCCTTATATTGAGAAACTTAATATAGAAAACCTTACCTTTGCATCCCCTGACGTAGGCAGTACCAACCGTGTACGTGAGGTAGCGAAATATTTTGAGGCAGAGATGGTAATTTGCGACAAACAACGTAAACGTGCCAATGAAGTAGCTGGAATGACCGTAATAGGTGATGTAACCGGAAGAAATGTAGTGTTGATTGATGATATCTGCGATACAGCAGGCACCCTATCAAAATCGGCGGCAATGCTGAAAGAAAAAGGGGCATTGAGTGTTAGAGCATTTTGTACACACCCTGTTTTGAGTGGCAATGCTTATCAAAATATTGAAAATTCTGTTTTAGAGGAATTGGTTGTTTGCGACACCCTACCCTTAAAACAAAATATAAGCAAAATCAAAGTGGTACCAACAGCAGAATTATTTGCTATTGCTATCCGAAATACTTTTGAAAATAAATCTATTAGCTCACTATTTATTCATAGTCAGCTTAATAAATAAAACGAACTGTTTAACAATAAAATCCATCCGGTCTACGACTGAGATCCTTAAAAAACCGCTACACTATTGTTTATTGTTTGATGGATTAAAAATCAACAGTAGCGAGCAAAAACTAAAAATAGTATGAAAACTATCAACATTCAAGGAACATTAAGAAGCGACTTTGGTAAAAAAGCTACACGCCAAGTTCGTTCTGAAGGTCATGTACCATGCGTAATTTACGGTGGTGACAAAGCTATCCATTTCTCTGCTCCAATTTTAGCGTTTAGAGGTTTGGTTTACACTGCAGAATTTCAAATTGCAGCAATCGAAATCGACGGTACTACTTACCGTTGTATTTTAAAAGATTTACAATTTGATGTTGTTACAGATGCTTTAAATCACATCGATTTCTTACAATTAGTAGATGACAAAAACGTAATTGCTAATTTACCGTTGAAATTTGTAGGTACGCCTGCAGGTGTTAAAGCGGGTGGTCGTTTAGAAGTAAAAGCTAAAACGATTAAAGTAAGAACCCTACCTAAATTCTTAAAAGAATTTATTGAAGTAAACATCGAAACATTAGAATTAAATGCTAACGTACGTGTTCAAGACATTCAAGCTCCAGATATGGAAATTATGAACTCTCCACGTATTCCTATCGCATCTGTTGTTATGACGCGTGCATTGCGCCAAGCTGAGAGCGAAGAGGCTAAAGCTGGTAAAAAATAAGCTTTATATCCCATTAAAAAATCCCAAGTTTAAAAACTTGGGATTTTTTTTGTACTTATTAATTAAATAAAGGTTAACTCAAATTATATTCCTTAAATAAATTTAGTCGATTAATATATGGAATAAATAACATGACTAGTAGCTAATATACCTAAACTCGTAACAGCTATTCCGCTTTTATCGCCAGCAAAAGAAATATTAAACGTTATAGGGGAAGTATCTCTATTTTTATAAGTAACCTTAAGTAGCATAGGATAAATTGTATTAGCTAAAGGGTATTCTGTATCTACTTGATTAGTAGTCGAAGTTCCAGTATTCTCATTTTGATATTGGTTGAATAAAATTATCTCTTCACCCGTATCAAAGCTAGTAGTATTTTTAAACCTTAATTCTGCTAAAAAGTAATCTATTGCAAAATTAGGACCGCTAAATTTTAGCCAGGTTGGTGGAACAGCTGCATTGGTTGTCTGTCCATAAAGAATATATTCTGCATGTAAGGTTTTTCCAGCAGGCACATCTATATTTAGTTCATTTAAACCCAATAAACCCCATGGTGATTGCCAAGGCGTATGATAAACATCTGAGCTCATTGTTTTCAAAGCGTGATTTATCGTTTGAGTGCCTCCTGAAATATCAGCTTCACTACCTTGAAATTGCCTCCAATTTGTTCCATCACTTACAATAGCCATGGAAGACTGACCTAATATTCTAGTAGAACTTACATTACTCAAATTTAGATAGCTACTTATATTTCTTGAAAAATTATTAACATTTATAATCCAGTATGTTTTACCTGGTAAAGTACTTGCAGCAGGAAGTGTTAAAGTCTGACTAGAAGTTGAATTTAAACAAATAATTGCATCAGCTGAAGTTAATGTATAAGTTGACGTACTCACAGTAGAACAAGGTAATGATCCACCTGAAACACCAAATACATTTTGTGTCCAAGCAGTTCCGTTCCAAGTAAAATAGCCATTTAAATCAGTCCTATAGATAGTTAACCCTACAGCCGGACTAGAAGGATAAGCCGTCATACGAGGTGGTAAAAACCCCTTATTAGTGGAGTTTAATTCTAAAATTGCAGAAGCATCTGGATTGGTTGTTCCAACACCAACTTGTGCATAGGTAGACATAGATAAAAATAAAGCAAACATGCTAAGCACTGATTCAAAACGAATTGATTTCATAGAAAATAGATTTAAATGTGTAACAATAACTATATACAAAAACCATGCCAAACTATTTGAATACTCGCTTGTATTTAAATACTTACTAATTTTATATAGAAAGGATGCCCTATATAACTAGAATACTTTTATTACTTTTGTTGAAAGAAAGCTATGAAATACTTAATTGTAGGTTTGGGAAATATTGGTACTGAATATGATGCTACGCGTCATAATATTGGTTTTGATATTGCTGATGCTTTTGTTATAAAACATGGTGGTAATTTCGAGCTTGATCGCCATGCTTTTGTTGCCCAGTGCAAGTGGAAAGGCAAACAATTTGTGGTTATAAAACCTACTACTTATATGAATTTAAGTGGCAAAGCAATGAAATACTGGATGGATAAAGAGAAAATTAGTATTGACAACTGCCTAGTCCTAGTTGATGACTTAGCTTTGGGGATTGAACAGTTACGTTTACGACCTTCAGGCAGTGATGCTGGCCATAACGGGCTTAAAAACATACAAGAACTTTTGCAAAGTAAAGAATACCCTCGCCTGCGTTTTGGCATAGGCAATCAATTTGCCAAAGGCAAACAGGTGGATTTCGTTTTAGGGAAATGGGATAAAAAAGAATTGCCCATCATTCAGCAAAAAATACTTAATAGTGTTACCATAATTGAAAGTTTCGCCACTCAAGGTATAGCTAAGACGATGAGTGATTATAATAAATAAAAAAGCTACTGAATTCAGTAGCTTTTTTATTCTATATACTTGTAATTTTTCTATTCTGTGAGCATTGGAGCAGTTTCAGCATTATTCCACTCCAAAATAAAATTATTTCTACCGGTTCCAATGTTAATACCTAAGTAATTTAATTGAACAAGTTCTAACATTGCAAGGAATGTAAAAATAGCGTGAATTCTATTCTCACATTTCATAAAAATATCTTCAAAAGAACTTTGAGTAGCCGCTTTCATATAATCTAACAAGAAAGTACGCTGACCTTCTAAACTATAATTATATTTCACAACAACGTGTTGCGGATTAGCGTTACGATCGCGTAATTTTTTCATAATACGCTCAAAGGTGTTCATCAACTTATACATAGTCACCGTTTGTATTTCGGTACCTTCTGCATAATCTTCCCCTAACTGATCTAATTCTTTTTTGATATTTCCACGCTTAGCTAATAACATACGCTCTGCTTCCAACAAAACCATTTGCTCAGAAGCTTCTTTGAAGCGTTTATATTCAATAATTTTATCAACTAATTCTTGCCTAGGATCTATCTCATTACCAAATGCATCTAATTCTTTTCTCGGCAATAACATTTTTGCTTTGATACGCATAAGGGTTGAGACAAATAAAATAAATTCACTCGCCATTTCTATATTCAATTCATCTAAGCTATGGATATAAGCTAAGAAGTCCTTAGTTAAAGAAAAAATAGGAATATTATAGATATCCAATTCATCTCGCTCAATAAAGAACAATAATAAATCGAAAGGACCTTCGAATTGGGGTAATTTTATTTGATAAGACGCAGACACTATTTCTAAATATATTGAATTAGCAAGTTACAACTTTGTAGTTAATTATACAAACTATCAAACTTACAATGGTTTATTTGAATTTATATTGAAATCCTATGGTAAAAATCTGCTTCATTTGCCACCAACCTAAACCGCTTCCAGGCTCTGTAGCAGCGTCATTAGCTGGAGCATATGGGATATCATTATCATATATCAAAGTCGTAGCCAAAGAAACATTAATTAACTTACTGGCTTTGAAGGTCAATAAATTATCCCACAACCAATCTATATTACCTGGGTTATCCTTCTTAATAATAAGACCATTTTCACCCACTGTATTTTTAGCTAAATAGTTGGTATAAAAATCGACACGGGTTCTATAAACTACATTTTTAGAAAGCTCTTTAACATAACGACCCGAGAAATAAGCCCCTAGTTCCGTTCTACTTGTTTTACCATATTCAATACCAAATGCTCCTGTTGGCAAAAGCTTTGTAAAATCTGAACTTGCTAAGGTCATACGTGCAGCTAATGGAGAAAGAAATAAAGTAATTTGACTACCCTTTCTATACTCAAAACCTAATGCCAAGGTCACATAACCAGGAGATAGAAAATTAGAAGTAGGTCTATTGGACCAATTAGTGGCAGCATAATCAAAACCTTGATTAAATTGTGTTTTAAAATTGGCTAAAGCCGTAAAATAAAAATCCTTATTCGGCTTTATTTTATATCCATACTTAGAAGTAAAGTCGATACGATCATCTAATTTTCTTGGAACGAACGAATTAGAATAGGCATAGAATAAGCCATAACTTAAATCTAAGTTATTGGACCAAATATGTTTGTGCTTATAACGGGTTAAATTACCATTAAATAAGCCTGAAATGGTAATTGAACCTAACTCACCACCGGCTGCCCAATTATGCAGAAAGCCTTGGTTACAACCAATATTTAAGGTGCCGGAATGCATCCATGCAACGGTATCAATATTAGAATTGGATAAGTTCTTTTGAAATTTTTCTACTTCTGCTAATTGAGCATAAGAAGTAACGATGGAACATAACAACGCGATAACGAGGGTACTGATTTGTTTTTTCATAACTTAAATTAGGGATTGTATCCTGCTGATGTGAGGATGGTTAACTTGTTTTTTTGTGTGATTAATTGTTGAATTGAGGTTTTAGGATATTTAGATAAATACGCTTTTACAATTTTATAGCCTAAATAGGCAGTAATATTACCTGGACTTTCAGCTGGCATTCCTGCAGTGGTTGGGCCTTCTTGGATATAATTGATGATTAGGTTTCTATTTTTTTCGTAAAGCAAATTCCCTTTAATAAAATAATTATAAATACTTGCTTCTTCTTGTTCACACCACTCCCATTGAGCTGGCGTATAAAGCAAACGTAAAGCTGCTGTTTTACCTGGCAATACTTGTTCTAAATAATATTGCTCGATGCCTTTTTCAATCATGATTTCTGCTAAAGAAGTTGCCTTTGATGATTGCGCTGCCAAATCTAAATATAGCGCTTTCATTACTGCAACAGGAATAAATTCTTCCGTATAAAAAGCACTTGCATAATTAGGAACACCTATGGACGCATAAAAAGGAAATTGCTGACCAAGAAACATATCTAATCCAACCCCAACAATAGTCTTATTCGAATCTTGATAAGTTATCGCGCCCCAATTATTTAGATTAGAATTAAAATAGATGACTTGAGGGATGGTAAAAGATGGAAATAAACTATTGTGTTTTTGAAATGCCTCAAAAAGTTCATCATCAATTGTGCTTGTTGAAGGATAACGTTGTAAAATAGTATCAAATAAACCTCTAAAATCATGGTTGGTCAATAATTTCCTTAGACCTTGTTGAACAGCAATGGCCGTATCGCTAAAGTTATTGTTGATACCAAATCCCATTAAAGTATCTAAATAAAAAGGCAAAAATGCAGGATATTGTTTATTTAACTGCATCAAACCTGCCGATAAGTGATTGGTATCTAATTGAAAAATCGCACGATCAAGGCGTAGTGTTTGGAAACTATCTCTATTAAATAAATGTCTGTTAACGGTATTTTTATTTGAATTACAAGCTGAAAAAAACAGGATGACAAAACAAAAAACAATGTTTTTGAATAAATTCATGATGGTAAAATTACTTAATCCTTTTTATAAAAATAAAACTATCAGCATAATTTATAAAATTTCTTTACAGAGCAATTGTATCTTTGTGTATTGCCCTCCAACTTTTAAATATTTATGAAAGTATTATTAGCACAGCAAAATTATCATATAGGAAATATCTCTTATAATACTTCCAAAATAATTGCAGCTATTGAGCATGCTCAATCCGTAAATGCATCTTTAGTCGTATTTTCAGAATTAGCTGTTTGTGGTTACCCCCCTAAAGATTTATTAGAGCACGAGCATTTTATTGAATCTTGCAATAAAGCCCTTTTAGAAATAGCACATCATACTAAACACATCCATGTACTTGTTGGAGCACCTCATCAACTATCTAATAGCGCTAATCAAAAAAGATTATTTAATAGTGCCTATCATTTGCATAATGGAGCTATCCAACAAATTATTCATAAAACACTATTGCCCACTTATGACATTTTTGATGAAGCTCGTTACTTTGAAACTGCAACAGAAAATCAATGCATAACTATTGAGGGCGTTAAATTTGCTATTACCATATGCGAAGACATCTGGAATATTCAAAACCACAAATATCCAACTCAACCGCTAGATGCATTGGTTAAAGAACAACCAGACTGTATCATTAATTTAAGTGCATCTCCTTTTGATTATACACAAGAACAAAAAAGACACCAAACTTTATTAGCAACAGTTAAACACTACCAATTGCCAATTATGTACTGCAATGCCGTAGGTGCACAAACAGATCTAATTTTTGACGGCGGCTCATTGTATATGAACGCTGAAGGTGAGATTATTGAAAAAGCTAATAGTTTTGAAGAGGCCTTATTATTAATTGACACCAATATAAACAGCAAAGAAAATCAAAGTCAAGCAAGTGCTTCTCCATCTATAGCATCTATTCATCAAGCACTGATTATAGGCATTAGAGATTATTATAGCAAAATGGGCTTTCAAAATGCCCTTATTGCATCATCTGGAGGAATAGACAGTGCCGTTGTAGTAGCCTTAGCTTGCGAAGCTCTGGGGCCCGATAAGGTGCATACCCTTTTACTACCCTCACCTTTTTCTTCATCACATTCCATATCAGATGCAATAGCCTTGGCTAATAATTTAAATTGTAGTCACGATACTATTGCCATCGACTCCATTTACCAATCCTATACGTCTTCCTTAGCATACGCTTTTAAAGACCTACCTTTTTCTGTAGCAGAAGAAAATTTACAATCTCGTATTAGAGGCGGACTGGTAATGGCTTATGCAAATAAGTTTAATAAAATAGTGCTTAACACATCCAATAAAAGTGAATTAGCTACCGGCTACGGAACGCTTTACGGAGATATGATTGGTGGACTTAGTATCTTAGGTGATTTGTATAAAACTCAAGTGTATGAATTAGCTCATTACATCAATAGCAATGCTACTATAATTCCAATATCCATTATTGAAAAAGCGCCTTCTGCTGAATTGCGACCTAATCAAAAGGACAGCGATTCCTTACCCGAATACGAAATTCTTGATGCTATCTTATTCCAACTCATTGAAGAACAAGCAAGCGTTGAGCAAGTAATAAAAAATGGATTTGATGAAAAACTAGTGAGAAGAACGGCTCAATTACTCACTCAAAACGAATATAAACGCAATCAATTTTGCCCTATTTTAAGGGTTTCAAGTAAGAGCTTTGGATCTGGCCGAAGAATTCCTATTGTAGCAAAACTCTATTAACAGAACATAAAAACAAAAATGTCTCGCAATTGCGAGACATTTTTAATATAGATTGAAATCCAATTATTTTTGAACTTGTTTCTTTTCTTTAATACGTGCAGATTTACCAAAACGCTCACGTAAGTAGAATAATTTAGCACGACGAACACGACCCGTTTTGTTTAAAACGATAGAGTCGATGTTAGGTGAGAATAAAGGGAAAACACGCTCAACACCAATACCATCAGAAATTTTTCTAACCGTGAAAGTAGCGGTAAAACCAGTACCTTGACGTTTTAAAACATCTCCTTTAAAAGATTGGATACGCTCTTTTGCACCTTCAATAATTTTATAGTTTACAGTCACGTTATCGCCTGCTTTGAAAGTAGGGATTTCTTTATTTACTGTTAATTGCTCGTGGATATATTTTACTGCTTCCATTTGTATAGTTAATTTTCGGACTGCAAAGGTATCATTTATTTTAAAAAATACAAAAAAATACTAGTTTTTTATTGAATTTATTCATTTAGCAAGTCTGGACGGCGTTCTTGGGTACGCTCTAAAGCATTTTGAGCCCTCCATTGCTCTATTTTTTTATGATCACCGTTCAATAATACTTCCGGAACTTCTAAACCTTGAAATACTTTTGGTCGGGTATAAACTGCGGGTGCTAATAAGTTATCTTGAAAGGAATCGGTTAACGCAGACGTTTCATCATTCAAAACCCCTGGTATCAACCTGCCAATAGCATCTACCACTACAGTAGCGGCCAATTCTCCCCCACTTAATACATAATCTCCTATAGATAGCTCATGGGTTACATACAAGCTTCTAATACGTTCATCAATACCTTTATAATGACCACAAATAATCAGCAAGTTCTTCTTCAAAGACAAGGTATTAGCCATTTTTTGATTAAAGGTTGGACCGTCTGGAGTCATATAAATAATAGCATCAAAGGTTTTTTGTTCTTTTAGATGCTCAATTGCATTAGCTAAGGGCTCTGGCATCAATACCATACCTGCCCCACCTCCAAATTGATAATCATCAACTTGTGCATGACGATAGGTAGTATAATCTCTTAAATTATGACAAGCAACCGTAAGCAAACCCTTTTCTTGAGCTCTTTTCATGATAGAATGAGCAAATGCACTTTGCATTAATTCAGGCACTACGGAAATAATATCTATATGCACGGTGTTTAATTTTGAGTGTAAATTTCAATTAATCCGTCAGGCAATGCCATTCGAATAAATTTGTTTTTTATGTTTAAGTCCTTAATCCAATCTTCTACTAAGGGTATTAAAACTTCCTGCTCATTAATCGTTAATTTGGCCAACCATTGAGGACCCATTTTAATAACATCTTCAATAGTACCTATACCGCCTTTTTGAGTATCCACAATAGAAAATCCTATCCATGCCAAAGGGGAATCCGATGCTTCTTTTTGAATAACATCATCTGCTACATATACCGCTTTTCCTACCATTTTCTTGGCATCTTCAATCGAGTTTATATCTTCTAAATGGATATGATAAGTAGAGGTACTTATTCGTTGTACCTGAGCAACAAAAAAAGGAACTAAACTCCCTTTTATTAGTTCTACCATGATAGGCATATTTTTCTGCAACCAATCTGCTTGCGCAATAGTATGCTCAAAAATAAATTTACCCTGCAATCCGTTTGTGGCAACCAATTTTCCAACTCGTAACATAATTGTAAAGGTACATAAATTCAATTTCTTTTTATTTTTAAAATCATTCGAAATAATTACCTAAAATTGAAACATACAAGTATATTTGTTGGTAACCAACTTGAATTAAAACTATTGCCATGGAACGTTTTACAGGAATAATAGGTATAGTG
>JACCDI011352609.1_pt1 | contig 26511 bp, 37 predicted proteins | sample 7442791 | NCBI WGS metagenome assembly JACCDI01 (sample SAMN15323434, study PRJNA562643) | freshwater metagenome | isolation source: river surface water | place: USA:Blue River Watershed | collected 2017-08-15
AAAAATGCCCTTAATGATTGGTTCAAGGCCGATAGAATCAGCACCTTTGGCTGTCTTTACGCCAGACGATGCGATAGCAGTCCTGAGGGCATTTTGTTCGCGAAGCTTCATTGCTTCGCCGGCAATTGTATTCGTGTCAATTACGTTAGAGCCAAGACCATTCCAGCTAAGCGAAGTGCCAGTAGTTTCTTTAACATGCTTGATTGCATCGTTAAGTTTAGACTGTTCTGCAGACTTAAGGTTGTGGCCTAAGATAGGGATATTAAGTGACGAGACAAGGTTAAGAATGTCAACAATGCGCGAAATCTTATCCTTAAACATGCTCTTATTTTGAGCGTAGTCAGTGTTAACAACATCATTGATGTCAAGGCCAAGAAGTTCAGCACGCTGCTTAAAGTGCGCAGGGCGATTCAGCCCGAAAGAGTACTTGTCTTGTGCAAGCTGCTTCATTTCCATAGGTTGATGGAGCATAGCGTCAAGACGCACCATCTGGCCGTTAGCACGCTGATAGGTCATGGCAGATTCTAGGATCTTTCCAGGAACCTCTTTGTCGCCAGTCTGTGAACTAAACTCGGTATCCCAAGCGACAGCAAACTTTTTACCTGCAGCTTCAACCTCTGCAGCATCCTTCTCAATGATTTTAGCAACTTCAGCAATAGGCAGCTTTGTCAAATCAAAGATTGCCGCTTCGAGCTTCGGGGCTTCAGTAGCAACCTTTTGTGCAGCCAGCTTAGCTGCTTCCGCTTCTTTTGCCGCAGCCTGCTCTTTAGCGCGGGCATAAGCGTCTTTGCCGGCGACAGCAAGCTTAGCGGCAGACTGTTCTTTAGCTTGTGCTGCAGCGCGAGCTGCCTGCTCTGCTGCACGAGCTGAAGCGGCCTTCTCAGCATTGGCAATTTTAGCCGCAGATTTCTCATTAGAATATTCGGCTAGACGTTCAGCCAAAATATCCGAAGAGGGCCTAGCCTGCTTGCTGCGTTCAGCCATTCGAGCGTATGCTTTTCGATCTTCGCCAATCGGATCTGCTTTATAGTCAAGCTTCTTCCTTAAAGCAAACTGCTGGTCAAGCAGTTTATACATTGATGCGAGTTTATCTTCTCGAGTAGCTCCATCTGGGTGTTTAATATCAGAAATTGACTTGCTTAAAAAGAGCATCTCATCTCTTGTAGCAACTTTTTTATATAGAGCTTCAATTCCAGGCGAAAACGTACCTTGAGGCTTTCTTGGCTGAGCGCTAACGCCAGGAGTGGGGTTCGCATTTTGTTCGGCCTTCAAGCTGGCGGCGGTACGAGCAACTTCCTGCACATTCCAGGCGTACGATTTGCCGATAAGTTTTCTATTCTCAACAAGCATATGCAAAAAGTTTTCTGCAATCGCCTGATTAGCGTATCCATTCTCTTCCAAGGTAGTGCCTTGACTGAGCAGACTTGCCACCGTAGAAGGATCAATAGGAATTCCAGATTCTACACCGTTAGCAGTCCCCAAAAGGTTCTGCTTGTAATCTTCATAGTTTACTTCACTGTATGGCTTACCATATCTTGCCGAATCAACATTGGCGAAAAGATCACCAAGTGTGCCAGGAAGCAAGTTGAGAGCGCTTTCAAGATTTCTAGCTTGCTGAAGAATGTCCTCATCATTGTATCTTTTAAGGTTTTCTCGGCCCTCTTCGTGATACTGGTATGAAATATTTTTAGAAATATCTTCTTCTGTAACAGTGCTGCTTCCAGGCAGGCCATCCCTAATGTCGGCAGCGTTGGACTTGCGAATACCTTCTTCGGCAAAATACTCTGCGCTTTGTTTTGCAGCGAGGATAAAAGCATCCATAAGGTCGTCGACAGCTTTTTTAAGCTCTGGCGAGTTAACAACCCATGTGTTAAACGCAGCAGTAGCAATTTCGGGGCCCTTGCTGCTTACTAGGTTTCCAAGAACCTTGTCGACCTTAGCGGTAATGCCTGCAGATGCTGTCTCTGGTCCATAGGCGTTGTTAAAAGTAAGCTGCTGCTCTTGAAAGCCTCCATAAGCGAATGGTTTTCCAGGTTGCACATTCTCAATGAGCTTCTTGAGGTCTCGAGTAAGCCAGTCAATTAGCGACTTGAGTGATTCGCTGCCAGGATTAGCCTCAAGCTCTGCAGTCAACTCTTCAATACGTGCGAATTGCTTATGAATATTTTCTGCAGTACGCTTAGGGTCGAGGTTCTTGAGATTATATTCGTCTTCCTTTGATCGCTCCGCGACAAGAGCACTGCCTTGATTCTTTTCAGCGACTTTAGCGAAAGCATCAATAAGCATCTGTGGGCTGACAATGACAATTGGCTGCCCAGCGTTTTTCCCGCCCTTAACCTTGCCGGCAGGAATAAAGTCGTTGACCGACTCAAAAGAAAACTCTGGTGCGTTGGCCAAGGCTGCAGCATCATTAACTACCTTCAAGCCAATTCGCTTAGCAATCTCTTCAGCAGTCTTGTTGATCTCTTTTACAACCTCACGAGAAGCCGCACCTGAAGCAACTCCATTCATGTCGATTTCGTCGATCGTGTCGAGGAAACCTAGGGTGAGGTCGTTAATTGTCTCCTCAGCACTATCTTCTAATGCTTCCTGGAAGTCAGCAGAGGCCTTCTTTAGCTTACGTGACATCTTTCGGTTGCCTTCATTAAACTGCCCAACCTGAACTTCTACTTCGCCGCCAGCAAAGCCAAGTTCTTCAAGGACGAGTTTTTTAGCCGAAAGCTGCTGCTTCTTAGGAGCTCGAGCGGCGGAACTTTTTCCAGCAATTTGAGCTTGGGCGGCAGCAAGAGATCTGCTATCGACTTCAACCTCAATTGTCTGCTTCACCTTAGGCTGAATGCCGGCCTCAAGTTTCTTAATCTCAGTCTGCGCACGGCGGATAGAGTTCTTGACTTCCTTATCAAAATCCTGAGTTAGTCGAGTAAAGTCAACTTTGCCAAGCTCAATAGCAAGCTTGAATTTGTCTTGCATCTTCTCAGATAGGGCCTGCACCTTTTTCTGCACAGAGGCCAACGCAGCTTCATCTAGCTGTACAGCAACATCGATAGAGAGATTCAGATCATCAGACAAGACTGCCACCAATCAAAAGATTTATATGTATGTATAAATATTATACTACATCTTCTGCAGTGTGTTGGTCAGTCAAAGCCTGGAAATACTGCATACGCGTCGGCAAATCAGACCCATCATAAGTATATGCAACAACATATTCTGTCTCGCCATACTTCTTACGGCTAGACTCGCGCTTAGATTCCTTCTCATGGAACTTCTCAAGCTCAGCCTTAGCGAAACACTTTGTGCTTTTAATTTTAAACCCAACATTGTCAGCAAATTCATTCCTGCACACCCAGATAGGGTTGCCACAATCAGAACACGTCTCATCTTTGAGGGTCTGATATGCCTCTAACAGCATGAAATCGAATTTAGTCCACGGATCATATGGTTGCTCATAAAAAAGCACAGAAGAAGGTCGCAACTTGTTTTCAATTGCGACCTTGATCTTCATAACATATGACCGGTTACTGGCCCATGTTAGGACTTCTGTAAAAAACCTACATCACTGATTTGGTCAAAGTATCCGCCGGCAAGCGTCAACTTCTCCATCGCTTCAACAAGCTTGCCCCACTCGCTGCCAGGCAGATTAATGCGAAGAGTCTCAACCTTATCGAAATCAAAATGTTCTGAATCAACCTCGCCCATAGCGTTAGTTACAGACATGATGTTCTCACCAATCAACATTGTGATATAGTCGCGCATCCACTCGGGATTACTTGCACCATCAGAAGCCTTAGCAATATTGTGGCGAAGATTAGTTTTCTTCATGATCGCTTCAACGATCTCCTGGCTTACACCACGCATCTTAAAAATAAGGGCACTGTTGTGAACTTCCTCAGTGAGCTCATCGATACGCTTCTGCAAAGCATCAACAGCATCAGGGTTAGTTTCGCCAGCAAGCGTGTCCTTCAGTTCTGCGATCTTAAGAGCAGCATTGTCGTCAAGAAAAACAACAATTTCAGTTTCAGGATAGGCGCGACCCTTAACGAAGTCGGCTAGATTAAAGACCTTCCGGTCTTGTGCCTTTTCGGCCAGCTTTACAGCTTCTTCAACAATATTATTTTCGCTCATTCTTGCCCTTGAGTTATGCCATTTGAGGAGTGTAAAAGGGGGAGAGGGTCAAATGGGCGCAAACACCCTCTCCCCCAGCTTATTACGCTACGCTGGTTGCGTTAACGGCCAGCTTGCCCTGAGGCATGAAGTTGACCATGTACTTAACCGAGTCTTCACCGTTAGTGTTGTCTGCGAACGAGTCAGCGATGAATCGGTAAACCGAAACCTTCTGACCTGCAGCGTGAGCTGCAGAAGCAGGAACGTTGATACGAGTGATCAGGTAGCCTTCTGGACGCGAACCGTCAGTAGCAGCCTTGAAAGCTGCATAAACGTCGTTGTAGTCGCTGGTGGCCAGTGGGTCTGCGTCACGGAAGAACATGAGCGAACCCGAGAACTGTGCGAAGCCACGAGTCTGAACCTGGCCCTCATCGATGATGCCGCGGTCGTCAACCTTGTTCGAGTCCTTAGCGCCGAGGTCATACGAGTCCCAAGCGATAGCTGGAGTCAGGTTGATTCCCGAAGCCTCGATAAGCGAAGCGTCTGGAGCTGCAAGGAATGCAGCCTCGTTCGAGACTGACGAAACGTCAAGCCAGTCAACGCGGATCTTACCGTTCGAGGTCGACTTGGTGCCGATGGTCGAGCGAAGCTCTGGACCAACACCAGCAGTGCCTGCGCCAACAGCAATGTTAACCTTAACTTCACCAGTGGTGAGGAAGCGAGCACCCATGCGGATCATTTCGCCGTCGCCAACGATGTCTACAGGGTAGTCAGTCTTGACACCGTAGATCGAAATCTCGTCGCCTGCAGCAAAAGCTGCGTCGTGAGTCTTGCCAACACGCTTGATGAGGTAGTACTTAACGTCTGCAGCTGCAAACAGGTCACGGAACTTGTTGTAAACCGAAGTAGCCGAAACGTTAGCGTCACGGAAACCATCGAACGAAGCCTCGTAGTTGTGGTATGTTGGGGTCTGAACGTCTGCGTTGTCAACGATCGCAAGCGAGTTGTCGCTCTGCGAAGCTGTCATGTTCAGGGTGTAGTCGTCGGTAACTGCAGGTGAGATGTTGAACACCTTGGTTGCGTCAGTGATCTCAGTCAGCGTAGGAGCTGTCCAGTCAGCAAAAGCGTCTGCAGCAGCAACGTAAATGCCCACGTTAGGGCGTAGCATCTTAGTGTTTGCCATGTTTATTCCTTATTCTTCAATGGATGTTTCTGGAGCCTCAGCCGGAGCTTCCTCTGCCAATACGATCTCCTGCTGAACCTCAATCTCAATGACTGGTTCGACAGGTGTCTGTGCAACACGAACCTCTGGCACAAAGACTGGAGCCTTCGCAACATCGCCTTCAATTAGCTGCAAGTTTTTTCCCAATACAGGGTGCTTAGCATAGTGTGCTGGACGCTCAACAGTCTGTCCAGTAACTTTGTTAAGAAAAATAGCCAAAAGAGTTCCTCTCTAATCTATACTATAATACCACATTAGTGTTAACAGAATATCTGAACGTCACTTCAGCAATGTATTTTGCTGGACGTGAAGAGAAGTCTGGAAGCACCGGACGGTTATTAATCATAGGTGTTAGAGGTCCACCGTCAACAGGCTGGAAGCCAGTCATTTTTTCGCGTACAGCGTCAGCGACCTGACGTGAAGAACGCTCTGTTGGGCCGATGCATTGGATGATGACGAAACTTTCACCAAGGTCATGTCGCACAGAGGTGATGCCGCGTCCGTCAAGCGAACGGCTGAAACCACCAAAGAATGGAACAATAAAAGGTAGCAGCGTTCCGTTCGAGTACTCTAGCTGTGCATCGTCTGGCACGCCGTTCTCGTATACTGTTTGTGCCATTTCTTTAAGTTCAGCAATAATCTGATCTTCAATAGGAATTAGTGACAGTCCCATTATTTGAATCCTTTAATCTTTCTGATCTCTTCAATAAGTTTGCGACGTGCAGCTTCTGCACCTTGCGCTCCAGCATGCATGGCTGGAGTGTTTGCGCCACCGTATTCTTGCATTGCAATATAGCGTGGGTCTGAACGCCAGTTTGGGGTGTCTGGCATGCGGCTTGTTGGCAGCGGTGAACTTGGAGCATCTTTGATTCGGCCTTCTGCTGTTGCAGGCCAGCCGAAGGAAGCAACAATGCTTTGACGGTAACGCTTGTCTTTACCCGGAACAATTTTTCCAAAACTTGCTGAAATCAGGTTGTACATGTTACCTGTTTCGATGCGTGAACCCCAAGTGTTGTTTACTGGACCAACATATTTGCCGCCGATAGCTGGGCGTTTGGATGCGCGTGTGGCGTTGCGGCGAACATGCCCTTCTGTGCCGGTTGGGCTATTCAGTACTACTTCTTGCATAGCCATAGCACCGCTACGTGCAGCACGTCCGGCAGCTTTACGTACTTCGTCGTAAACTTTCTGCATCTGCTTCGATTTAATGATCCACTCTGGTGGGATCTTAAATGATGTGCTATTGTTTTTAGCCATTGTTTGGGTTCAGTTCTTGGTTGACTTCGCACAGGAGCATCCGGTGCCAAGGGTTTGAGCTGTTAACTACTGAACGTAGAACAAACTCGAAGTTGAGCAGGCTCTCGTCGCCTGGTGATGCTGTTACGCGCATACGGTGTCCTGGGCGCAGGTCTGGCATTGCACCGTTTGAACCTAGCAGCTGGTTTTCACGTAAGCCGATATGGACTTCTACGATTTGCGATGCGCCTGGATCGATTGCACTAACTACCGTACCCATGCTGCCCATTCGCGCTGAAGAGTTACGTGGCTGGATACGTGCTTTACCTTCCCACAACACTGTTGTTGTACCAGTCCAGCTGTTTGTTAGTGGATCGTATTCGCTTGAACCAGATTGTGGATTATAGATTTCGATTGTGGCGAACGCGAGTGATCGTTCCACGATAGCATTATGAAATTGCCAGCGTGGATCGATTGCTCCGCGAGTGTTTAAAGCCATTCGTTATCCCACTTTGTTGTGTATGGTGCGACAATAAAGGTGTCGTATGAGTCTTCCATAGCGTCTTTATCGGCTTCTGCCATAAGCATTTTTGCTTGTTCGCGCAGTTCTGCACCGAGCTTTGCGCCGTCTGTTTTAAAATCGTATGTTGCAATGACTTTGTTGATTAGTGCTTCGCTCGTTGCTAGGACTAGTTTGGCTTGCGCCGCTGCGCGCTTGACGTTGTTTGTGTAGAGTGCAAGAAATGCTTGGATTTGTGCGTCGTTGAACAGGTATGCTGCTGCAGCTGTTGGGTCTTGCGTGTTTTCTAGCTGCTCAACATCTGGAATTAACAGACGGACCTGTCCGACTGCAGTGCTGTAGTCGGGTGGGTAAATGTCTGGTACGGTAGGCATTTTATTCCTCTACGATTGCGAATGGAACTGGAGCCATTAGCTCCGCTATTTCTTCTGGGGTTAGGTTCACTGAAACATCAACCTTTGAGAACACCCCAGCCTCACTGTCATATTCGTCAGTGATTGCTACATCTTCTCCGGCTGGAACTAGATATCCAGCAAACATTGAGTGGTCAGTTAATTCATTAACCTCAACAATGTTTAGAACATAGCCGTCTACAATTTGAGCCATTCTAGCCATTATGCCGTCCATTCCAGTAGTACTGCGCCAGGCTTGCCTGAGCTGCCATAGCTTCCATTTGATTCTCCGCAACCCCAGCCATTGATGCCAGGTCCTGGAGTCCAGTATGTAACAGAGTTGCTAGAGTTCTTTGCCTGCTGCACCGGTCCGCCAATACCAGCATTTGTAACTGGCGTAAAATTATATCCGGAAATCTTTGGATTCCCAGCTGCCATCTGGAAGTAGTATCCAGTATTGCTAGTTCCATTCTGAAGAGTGTAAGTCCTGTTGTTGGCCAGGCCAGAGCATATTGCTACAGTGTTTGCACGAAGTCCAACGTTAGTGCTTGAATTTGACGTTCCATCCCAGTAGTACATGTTCTGGTTCCAGTAGCCGCAGAATAGAATTCCAGATCCTGCCTTAGACACAAAGATCTGCGAACCACCAGTAATTCCAGCATCTGAAACGTTCGGGTAATTCCACGTTACTCCATCGGTAGAGTAATTGAATCCGCCCTGGTAGCCATTCTGCTGGTAATTTACGAGCATGAACTTTCCGCCATTGAAAGTAAGACTATATCCATCACGATATGGCTGTCCGACGTTCATTGCGCTGTAGGTTCCACCGATTGAAGTAGAGATGCCACCCATGTTGTTATTGCTGCTGTATGCAGGAACGGCGATCCATTTGCCATTGCCGTAGACGACATTTACAACGGAATCTCCAGTTGGCATGGTTGCGGTCGACCAGGAAGCAAATGCTGTAGTAACGTCAGTTGAATACTTGAAGCTTCCATTGAGGCCGGCGATCCAGTAACCATTGACATAACCAAAGAAGTTTGCTCCAACTCCAGTTGAGATCGACGACCATGCGCCATCAGCCCCAGTTGTCGAGTAGTAGATCTTTGAGTCACCATTTGAGTAGTAGGCAATTTGGGTTGAGCTTGAATCAATGCCAATGTATTGCGATCCGCCGGTTACGGCGTTGTTGCTCCAGGTGACTCCATCGCTTGAGGTGTGTACAGCCCAGGCAGAACTTCCATTATTGAGCATGTAGTACTTTGAATTAAAGTACGTCATGTGCTTGTCGCGGACATAATACTGGTACATTATATTAGTCGCGCTAGGCAACGAATATGAAGTTGTCAATGGGGCTAAGCCCGGCAGCGAAGTGTCTGCAGCTGTTCCAGTATCTGGATTTGCGCTTCCAGTTCTAGTAGCCTTCAGCGTGAATGCGGTTGTGTCGCCACCGGTTGCTCCGACGACAATTGGATAGGTAGTTCCGGCGGTTACTGGAACAGTGGTGCTCAGGTAACCACCAGGACCATATCCGCTAGCTCCACCGCCAGAGATGATAGTTGCCTTAACCTGAGTAACCCCAGTCGGGCAGGTCCAGTTCTGTGAACCGGTGATTAGCTGCGAGTATGGCTGTCCGATCTTGCCGTTCGTCGCAGGGAAAATAGTCTGACCCATTATGCGATCTCCGATCCGAATACGGTGTAGTTTGCTGGACCGATGATTTCAATTCGGTCACCAGCGCTCAAGGTCCAGCCTTCGGTGAAGGCAACTCGACTCGTGGCAGCTAAGTTGCCTGTGGCGTTTGGAACCATGTACACGGAAAATGCAGCAGCAGAACTGTACACGCGGATGCCGATATTGGTTGCTGACGTGCTCGTGTTTGCTACGACAACAGATGAAATAACTGCCGAAGTATTAGCTGGGACAGTGTATGCCTGAGTCCAAGAAACGCTGCTATTGCCCGCAGTAGCAGCTAGAATTTTGTAAGTAGTAGCCAATTTATGCTCCCATTAGTAGGAATGGATGTAGAGAACCAGCTGATGCTGCATTCAATGCGTCTTGTAGGCCAGTTACCTGACCGATCGAGTGGGTGTGGCTGCTATATGCAGCACCAATAGAGCCAGCGTCGCCAGGAAGCCACTGCTGACTCTCTTCATCAAAAACAATAGTGTTACCAGAAACTGGTGGAATAACAAAATTAACGTCATGCAGTTCGCCAAGCTCGTAGCCATTTTGGACCTTAACTGAGATAACGCCACTCTCTGCGTGTACACGTGTTACAACACCGAGATATACGCCATGTCTTGCAGCAGGTGGGGCACCGTACACCCAGCCACCGGCCGTAGAAGAAAGCCAAACCGACTGGCCAATTGTGGCAGCAGAAGTGTTGACTCCAGTCAATGGGCCATACTGGACAACATAGCCTTGAGCGCCATTCGCAATATCTGCAATAACAAGGCCGAGCGTCTTGCTCGATGTTGCTTCAGTGTCAGCGTCAGCTAGGGCAACAAGTGGATTGTCTCCATTCGCACCTGCAACGTAAACTGCCGAGCCTTTGGCGATAGTTGATCCAGTGGCATTCTGGACCTTGATCTTCAGCGTGTTGGTCGAGCCATAAGGCAGATCAACCCAGGCAGTTACGCCGTCGCCATATTTAACAAAAGCGGTGTCAGTCTCAAGACCAGGCTCGCCAAGCGACAAGATAGGGTTAGCTGTCAGCCACTGCTGGGCAGTGCCTTTGCGCAATTGAATTACAGTTTGAACTGGCATTACGCCGTTCCTCCGTCAATAAAAGTGACATAAGTTGGATCAAATGTCAAAGTAGATGTACCACTATTATACACGATAGGGGCAGTAGCATTCAAATTATCCAGCGAGCCTGGCGGACCCTGGATGCCTTGAATGCCCTGTGGGCCTGTAGCACCAGTTGCGCCATGAATAGCTAGAGGATACCAGTGGGTTGACAGTTCTGTCGGCTCTTCACCAACAGTTGGATCACCCGAAGCAAACCAAGAACTGCCATTATAGTAGACTGCATCATTGTTGACATAATCAACTGTGTTCGACCATGTACCTTGCCAAGTGATACCTGTAGCACCTGTAGGGCCAACAGGTCCAGTATCGCCAGTATCGCCCTTTTCGCCTTGAATGCCCTGGATTCCTTGAATACCTTGGATTCCTTGAGGACCAGTTGCGCCAGTAGCACCTGTTGCTCCAGTGTCGCCCTTCGGGCCAATCAGATAATATGTTCCATTAGCGTCAGGAACTGGGGTTAGCGAAGTTAAATCGACTGTAGCTGAAGACGGTAGACTGAAACTATATGGGTCGATGTTTACTGGAACATCAGATTGGTCTGTTAGGCGGAAGCTAACTTCCCAAGTCCAGTTAACAGGGTTAGCTTGCGGATCGTCGGTGGCCAGTAGGCGGATGCCGCGCGTTGTGCCGTATCCGCACAGGTAGCCATCGGTGTCGAGGATTGCTTCAACTGTTGTTGGAACAATGGTTACTGGATCCGGGCTAGCTGTAACATCAAGAAGATATGCTGGGGATGGCGTAAAAAATACGCTGCCTTTAGCGGCCTGGCCATCTGGATATACGTCACCATCCACACTGTCCGCGTAAGCTAGCAGGAAGCGACCGGTTACTGTTCCGTAGCTGAGGTTTGATGGGAGATCAATGATTGGCATTATTGTCCTATACCAAAGTCAGGTCGACGGTCTCGCCGCCAGACAGAGTTAGCATCTTATTTTCTAGCCCAATTAGTGCAGTTCCGCTCTGGTCTGCAAGATTAAATTTTACAGTCCAATACCAGTTATTTGGTGTAATGTCTGGATCTGTTGTTGAAATTAGTCGGACACCACGTGAACCTTGTGGGCCGTAAAGGTAGCCTTCACTGTCTAGTGTGCATTCTACGGTTGCCGGCATAATGGTTACTGGCGCAGGAGAAGCTGTGGCATTACGGACGGCATTAACTGACGGCACAAAGAAGATGCTGCCTGTTGCTGCAACCCCATCAGGTTCGTTGCCTACATCTGCACTATCGGCATATGCAAGTAGGAAGCGGCCGACGACAGTGCCGTAACCTAGATTTGTTGGTAGATCAGTAGTCATTATGCTGTACCGCCATCAATAATAAGTAGTCCATAATTCAATGAGATTGTTTGACTTAGTGAATCGTATTCGATTGGTGCACTAGCGTTAGCTACGCCGCTAGAACCGGCAACTCCAGGTTCGCCCTGAAGCCCTTGGGGACCTGTTTCACCTTGCGGTCCAGGAATGCCTTGTATTCCTTGTAGCCCTTGTTCGCCTTGTGGGCCTTGCAGCCCTTGCGGGCCTTGAGTTCCATCAGCGCCTGCTGGACCTTGTTCGCCAACGAGAGTTGCCAGCCATTCTAGTTCACTGCCAATAAAGCCGTTAAGTTGTGCAACCTGATAAGCCGATAGGCCGGTTAAACCTTGTGGGCCTTCAGCGCCTGTAGCGCCTGTCAGGCCTTGTGGGCCTGCCGGACCCATAGATCCAGTCGCTCCAGCAATTCCAGGCTCTCCTTGGGGCCCCTGAGGCCCCATAGGACCCATTTCTCCTTGTGGACCTTGGATGCCTTGGATGCCCTGAGGTCCCTCCGGCCCAGTTAAACCAGTTTCACCCTGAATTCCCTGTGGACCTTGCAAACCAGTCTCGCCCTGAGGGCCCTGGTCGCCAGGAATACCCTGAATACCTTGTGGACCGGTTGAACCAGTTTCACCCTGCAAACCTTGAGGCCCAGGATCGCCTTGGGGCCCTTGAGCTCCAGTCTCCCCCTGAGGGCCCGCAGGGCCGGCCGGACCAGGCTCACCCTGGACACCCTGCGGACCTTGAGGTCCCGGAATACCATCACCACCAGGCGCACCAACACCGTCAACGACAATAGTCTTTCCGCCCTTGCCACCAGATCGCTTATCAAGCTTCTTTATTTCAGATTCGACAGTATCCGCCCAGCCCTGAGACTGAGGCGGTAAATTGCTGTCAGGAAAGATAATCATATAAAAACATTATACCCTAGAAAGAAAAACCAGGCCAGGAGAATACTCAACTGGCCTGGTCTGTGTGCACAACGCGAAGGAGGGGACGCGCAATAAAAGTATAACATAAAAGAAAACCCCCACCGAAGTGGAGGTTTCCCTTATGCAACGTAGCTATTAAGCGCCTGCACCAGTCGAAGCAATGGTACCGGTAGGCATCAGGAAGCCACCAGTAGCAATGTGACGGATACGCATCTCGAAGTCGTCGTTGTCGAACGAACCCTCACGCACAGGAACAGCGCCGCCACCAAGGTAGAGGCCGCCGTTAGCCTTGACACGAAGCTCAGGGGTCTCGTGTCCACGGAGGAAACCGAGAACAACACCTGGGTTGATAGCGTCAGCAGGAACAGGAAGCAGGAACCAGAACTTGTCTGCGTTCGAGTTGTTGTAGATCTTCTTAATCCAAGGGTTTACAACGATCTGAATCGAAGCAGCAATAGGGTTGCCTGCAACAGTCGAAGTAACCTTGTTGCCCGAAGTGGTCTCAGTGCGAACCTGCTGGATTGCAAGAATCTTCTTAGCAGTCAGCTCAAGAGCTGCAGGAACAACGAGAACGAAACGGCTGTAAGGAGTGACCTGGCGACCGTTGTAGGTCGAAAGGTTGATAGCCTCAATAGCTGCCTCAAGCGACTCAAGCGACAGAACAGGGTTGCCCGAAAGCAGGTTCTGGTTTGCAGTCTTGAAGTTAGCAGTGTTCAGACCCGACGAAGTGACGAGCTGCTTAGTAACTTCCTCATCTTCCTTACCGGCAGCCTTACGAGCAAGCTCAAGAGGCAGACGCTCAAGGAGCGAAATCTGACCATCGTTGATGATCGACTCCCACGAGAAACGGATACGCGAACCGGCCTTCTTAACAGCGAACTCGGCCTCCGAGAACGAGAACCAACCAGCAGTTGGGTACTCGTCGTATTCGCCAACAGTAGGCAGCGAACCTGGACGGAACTTGTCGCCTGCATTGTCAAGACCATCGTCCTCGTAAGCGAGGTTCATGTAGTTGACAGGACGGAAGTCGTCAACAACAAGCTTCTGTGCGAAAGCATCCCAAACCTTAGGCTGCTCAGCATAGTTCTGAAGCATGATCTTGTTAACGGTAGGAGCAAGCTGAACAGGAAGGTCCGAAGTCGAAATGCCTTCGCGGAGCTTCATCTGGTCGGCCTTGTCGCCGCGCAGTGCGCCCTCAAGAAGCTTAGCAGCCTCGAGCTGACGTGATGTAATGTTTTCAGTCATTTTGTAACCTCTTAGTTCTGCTGCAGACGGACTACAACGTAGCCAGTTCCAGCCTTGATAGCGTGACCGATCAGCTTATTGCTAGTAGCGGTCGAAGTTACAACGCCTGCGCTTGTAACATAAACCTTAGCACCAGCAGCGATAGTGTCCTCAGTGTCGAACTTGAATGCGCCAGTCAGCTTAAGGGTAGCGTAGTAGTTGCCATCCTCGCCTGCCTTAGCGTCGTGCTCTGCAACACCAACAACCTGACCAACCTGAACAAGGTCGCCCGAGACGACAGTGCTTGCAACAGGGAAAACAAGGCTGTTAGCTACAGCATAGATCTCATTAAGAGCCATGATATACCTTTCCTCTTACTTCTTGCCAAGGATGCGTGACATTACAGCGTCAAACTCATCCACAGCAGTAGTGGCCTTACCGGCCTCGTGAACTACGCCAACAACCTCGGCTGCAGCAGGGGCAATGCTCTCGCGAAGCGATGCGGCATAAGCCTTCTCTGCTTCAAGCAGCTCCTCAACAGTCTTAGTGTTAGTCTCTGATTTTAGGGCCTCTGCAACGCGAGCAATCGCAATCTTAGGCAGACCCGACTCGTTGAAAGCCTCTGCAACCTCAACAGGGTCAAGAGCTGGAACAGCCTCACCCTCAGTCTCGGTTTCCTCCTCAGCAGGAGCCGCAGCCTCAACGAGAGCTGTGATCGACTCACGCAAAGGAGCGAGTGTCTCAACAAGGGTTGTCTTAAGGTCAGCTACAGCTGCCTCAAACTCTTCCTTGGTAATTGACATTTCATTTCCTTCCATGAAAGACTCAGAAAGCAAAGCTTCTGAACCATTAATTTTGTAGCTCTCAAGGAGGCTAACAAATTTGCCACCAGCTCCTGCCACAGTAACAACGTCAACACTCGTCAGTGGATCTGCCACTAGCGACTCGACGATATTTCCATTACGACCCTCAGCCTCACCCAAAGTGGTGGTGCCAAGTGCACTAATAGACAAACCAACATCGCCCCACATCTCGCGAATAATCGGAGCATAGTGCGAATAAAACTCTACATCAGCAAACAAGCCATTCTGATCAAAAACAGCATCAGAAACAAGCTTGCCAGCCAACTGGTGAACGTCACGCTCAGGACGGTCAGAAGCCTCCGACATCGAAGGATGATTCATAAACACCTTCGTGCCAGCCTTAAAAACTTCAGGACCATAAGTGGCCAACATGTTCGCGCCATAATAGCCCGACGAACCCCAGCCAGCCTCAATAACCTTTACACGCCAACGATTACCAGAAACCTTCGGAGCCTCAAAGCCCAAACTCTCAGTAAGCGTAACAGCCATAAAAATCTCCAGTAGAAATAAAACCTATAAGTAATAATACCATAAACAGATTTACATATCCTTCAGATCATTCGAGTTGTCCTGCATAGAACCAACAACACCAGAATTACCCTGAGAAGGCACAGCAGAACCGCTCGAAACATTCAAGTCAGAACCATCCGGAACAGTCGTGCGCAAAGCAACAACATCCAACTCATCCAAAACAGCTGTACGGAACTCGTCAGCCCACAAAGCCCCAGCCTCATGTGCGAGAGCCAACGACTGCAACTGGCGGAAACTCGACTCCGACTCCATCTTAGGCCACTTCACGTCAGCCTTCTTGTCGCCAAAGAACAAAAGCACACGCTTCAAGAAATCCTCCCACATACGCTGACGAGCCTGCATAGCCTTAGTCGTAGGAACATCCAAAGTCTGAGCCACACCATAAGCACCCGAAGTGCCAGGATCCGACAAAAGCGCAACAACAGAAACCTCAAGCGCAGAAGCAACCATAGCAGCCAAAGGCTTACCAAAACTCAAATCCGAACCAGCACCAGCGCGAGGCATAGCCGACAAATCCATGTCAGCACCCAAAATAGCTGTCGAACCAGCAGAAGCAGGAGTCGCAATAGTCGCAGCAGCCGCCTGAGCACCAGCCTTCGACTTAGCCTGCAACTTCCAAGCAAACATCGACAACGACTTCAAAATACGTGAGCCGTCCTTCAAATACTCGTTGTAAGCGTGAGCCCAAGGGAAAGCAGTCAACGCGTCAGGCACACCCCACACAGTACCAGCACGACGATTAACCATAAACGGAAACATCGTCTTGGCACCCGACACAGGCTGATTCTGAATAGTGCGCGGCATCGGGCCAGTGAAGGTATCAACCGGATACCACTCATTCATCGGTGTGCGCTGGCCATTAGCCTCCAAACGAGACCACGAACGGCGAACAAAACGCAAAACTTCAGCATTATCAGGGTCAGTTACCCAGCCAGTGATCTCCTTAAACGGAATACGCTGCAACAACTTCGACGAATTATCAGCCAAAATAAAAAACTGGCCCGAACAAAAATTAGAACGCTCATTAATCGAAAAAGCTTCAATGCTAAACAAAGCAGCCTGATTCTGTGCGTTATTGATCAAAGACTTCACACGCTCAGAAGAAACATTCTGAAACTCAACACCACGACCAAAAACATACGAAGAACGCAAACCCAAACCACGCTTCAACAACGGATTGCCATCAGTCTTCTCAAACAAACGATCCGACAAAGCATGCAAAGTCTCAAGCGAAAAAGCATCAAGCTCCCCACCCTCAAGACCCAAAAGAGACCAACCCTGGTCTTCAATCGACAACAAAACATCAGCCATACGCGAATAAGACTCGCGCAAAGCATCAGAATCAGACACAAAATCATCCAAATTAGCCATAAAAACTCCTAAAAACGTCTAAAACTAGTTTACCATGACCAATCAGCCAGAAAAACAGACCGATCAACAAACTCACTAGCATCAGCCAACATAACATCACCCGGCTTAGCATCACCCCAAGGTGAACCAGTCAACTTAGACATATCCAACGCCGCATACATAGCCGAATCCAAGCGGTCCGGCGACTTCATGCCACGCTTACGCATATCATCCTTCGACTCAATCTGAATCGAACCCTTAGCAGAAAACTTGTATTTAATCGACATAAGCTCATCCAACAACTCTTTATCAGACAAATCAATATCAACCCCACCCGACAACATCAACTCACGCAAATTATCATAACCAGCAGCACGAGCATTCAACCAACGAGTATTATCCGGCGAAGCCGCAGCACCAATAATCGAAATAACAACATACTTACCATCAGCCATCGAAGCCAACATATCCACAATCGGCGCACCCAAACCAGTACCATCCACACGAACCTCAGACACACCCAACTCAACAGCCAACTGATGCACCCTATTAGCCGACTCAACAGCATTAGCCTTCGACCAAGTAGCAACATGCCTCAACAAACCACCACGCATCGAATAAACAACCGAATCATCCTCACCAAAACGCGCCACATCCACACCCAACACAACCGGCACAGCCAAATCCTCAACAACCTCACAATCAACAGCCATATCAATCGCCTGCTGACTAAAAAACGTAGTATCGTCCTCTTCAGGAAACTCAGCCAAAATCTTCGACTTATAACGAGCCGAATCCTCACCCCAAGCAACCTTCTGACGCTCAACCCACGAAGGCTGAATCAACAAAGGCTTCAAATCCTCAGGAATACGCTCCCCAGAAAAATTCGGCGTATCAAACGCAGAAACCCGAATCTTATTCCACGTATCATCCTCACGAAAAATACGGTGAAACTCAGTACCACGCCTATCCGGATTACCAATCGCCAAAACACGCGAATCCGCCGTAGTCGTAACAGCCTCAGCAGCAGTATACAAATCCTGAGGAATACCACCAGCCTCATCCAAAACCACCATCACATAACGACGGTGAATACCCTGAAACGCAGAAACAATATCCGTATCCGCAGGACGACGACCAAACCCCACCAACGTACCAAACTCATCATCCAACTTCCACTCCTCAGACTGATTAATATGACCCGGCAAAGCCAAACCACGCAAAGCAGCAGCCTTATGATTATCCTTCAACTCACGAAACAACACACGCGCAATCTGAGGATAAGTAGGAGCAGAAGCAATCAAAGCAACCTCATACGGATCATGCACAGAAACCCACCACGCACCAGCCATACCCGCAATAGCCGACTTACCCATACCATTACAAGACACAACAGCCGTATGCGTATTATCAACAAGACTCTCCAAAATCTCACGCTGCTTCGACCACACATGCTTACCCAAAACATCCGAAACCCAAGCAACCGGATCCCTCAAATACAACGAATTACGAGACCGCCGCTGCAAATCAGCAACAACCCCATCAATAACCGAATCAAACATCTGAGACACTAATAACATCCTTAGCACGCACAAGCCCCTCAGCAACCAACGCATCCAACTCCTCACGAGGCACAACCGGAAAACGCTCAGCCAACTCAGACTTCGCAAACGACAAAGCCGCATCCATAGCCCTCAACAAAACACCCTGCTGAAACTCAGACAAACGCAACACATCAGCATCCAAACCAGACTGCTGAACATCCAAACGCCGACCAATAACCTCCAACGTCTTCAACAACAAACGCGCAGAATCCAAATCACCCAAACGAGTAGCAGAATCACGCAACGAATCCTTCAACCCCATCAACTCAAACAAAAGAAGCTGACGCTGCTCAACCTCAGACCAAACATCACGACGACGCATCAAATCCTTCACATGCGCCACAGCACGCTCAGCAGGAATACCAGTACGCAACTCCATCTCCTCCCCAGAACACCCAGAAGCAGCCAAAGAAATCAACGTCTCATCCAACAACGAAACACCACCAGCCATCAAGAATCCAACCTCTCCAACAACTCAGCAACCGTAGCCTCCAAAACCACATGCCGATCCAACAACTCCAACAACAAACCAAACACATCCCCCAAACCCACAGCAGACTCAACCACCACAGGCTCCGGCTCAACCGGATCAACCAAACTACGCGACACCACCAAAAACCTCCAAAAAATACGCGAAAAATTTTTCACAACACAAAACAATAATAACAGACAAAACCAAAATTTCTTTAAAACAAGCCGAAACAAGTGCGGTGTAAGCCCCCTACCCTTTTTACATATATTCTCTTATAAAAATATCTCTTTCATTGTTTCTGCCGGTTTGGGGTTGGCTGGTTAGCAGAAAAAAACCCTAGCCGACTGGGGGGTGCCGGCTAGGGTGGTCTTTTCGTTTACTGGTCGGTAAACTTTTTCAAAAATTCGTTGAGTTGTGGGTAGAAGGTGATGATTACTGCGTTGGTGATGCCGATAATTATGCCGTTGTGGTAACTTTCGCTTACGGTCACATCGGTTTCTGGTGAGATGGCGAGGAGTGTGATGAACAGGAAGGTGTAGGCTCCTGCTACGAATGGGATGCTGATTAATCCTAGTAGTGCTCTACGGATTACGTATTTCACGATTTTGCCTTTCGTTGTTGTCGACTGGCCTTGTAAGCCAGCGAGGATTTATCCTCGAGAGCCCTGTTAGGGGCTCGCTGGCTTACTTAGCCTCGTCGTTTTACTGAACTTGTTGTACGCCCAGTTCGATGGTCTTGTCGTCGATTTGGTACTGTTCGCGTACTTGCAGGGTCAGCTTTTCAAGGGTGTCAACGCAGTTGGCGCACTTGCAAAAGTAGAGTGCAGTTTTGCCTTTGGGGCAGTCGTAGGCGAGCACATTGATGAAGTCGCGTACCATGTACATTTTTGTCAGGTTTGCGGCGATGGCTTCTTTTGCTCCGGTGAGGAGTACTTGGGTGAGGATTTCTTCTCGGGTTTGCACTTTTTCTCCTTATGTTGGGGAGATGGGTCTTGCGACCCACCTCCCACGTCTTGGTGGTTCGACGCTTATGCGTCGAAGGTGATGATGTAGTTCTGTGACTGACCTGGGATGTCGCGTCGGTCTTGGATGCCAACTCGTGCCGTAACCTGCTTTTCGAGCAAGTCTTTGGTGTCGAACGTCTCCGTTCCGAGGTCGAGTGCTGCAAAGAAGCTTCCGGTGGACATGCTCAACCACTTGACGACGTTGTCTGGGGTCTTCGAGTTGGTCGCCCACATTGGCAGCTGCTTCCAGACCCAGCGGAAGCCTTTGACTTCGAACGCAACGTTCAGCACTGGCTTGCCGGCGAACTCTCCACCCTTGATGGTGGTCATCTCAACGGACTTGATGGTCATCTGGTGTGCGCCTGGGTCGAGCAGGGGCAGGTCGATTTCGGTCTTGGATGGGTTTAGAGCGAACTTCGGGATTGATACCTTGGTCATTTCGTTTTCCTTTATCTTGAGTTCACGGCCCGACACATATTTTGTGTCTTGAAAGCCGTCGAGGTTTTATCCTCGAGAGCCCTGTTAGGGGCTCGACGGCTTTCTGTGTCTTGACGTTTGGCGTTGGGTTTGGGCGGCCGGTTTTGACTTTTAAATGTTTTTGGGCTTGCGCCTTCCTTAATGGTTTGTGTCGTGTTTGCGGCTTTTTGTGCGTGGCAAATTTACGGTTTTACATTCCATTAAGGAAGGCACAAGTGGCTGGTTGTTGCCGGGTTTATTCTTCTGAGTGTTCTTGGAGTCCTGATCCTTCGAGTTTGAGTTGTTCTGCTAGGTTGGTTATGTTTTTGGCTGCGATTTTGAAGTAGCGTTCTGCTTTTTCTGCGTCTCGCACAGTGAAGTGTTTTTTGTATGTGCTTAGCCAGTCGTCGATTGCTCGTCCGCGTATTTCTGTGATTAGTGCTTCGAGTTCGTCGATGGTTGGTAGGATTTCTGTTCTGTAGATGTTTTCGATGCTGCTGGACATTATAGTTCCCATTCGCTTACGTCGAGGCCGTTTAGGATTGCTTCGACGTAGAGTAGCTTTTGGCTGTCTGGTAGTTCGTCGAGTGTTTGCCATTGTGGATCGTTGAGTGCGCTTGCTGGGAAGGTTAGGATGGTTGAGTCTTGTGACCAGCTTCCGTCTGCGGTTACGTATGCGCTGTCGTTGATGATGTAGTCGTTCATTTGTTTTCCTTTTTGATTATGTATGTGATTTTGTTTGCGATTGCGTTCCAGATGAATCCGACTTCGTTTTCGAATGCCCATTTCATTTCGTTTACTGCTTTGCTCCAGATTTTGTTTCGTTGTTCTGGTGCTGCTTTTTCTAGCACATGGTCGAAGCTGTTCATTGGCCACCAGTCGATGATGATTTCTTCGTCGGGCTGGTAGTTGTTTTGTAGTTCTTCGATTACTTGTTGTACGGTTTGTTTATCCATTAGAAGGTTTCCTCTTCGATTGTTGTGGTTGGTGTGTATCGTAGGTATAGTGTCCACATTTTCTTGTCTGGGTGGTCTATTTTTAGGTTGTTGCCGCCGGTGACTCGTGCTTCGATGTCTTTGAAGCGTTTGCGGATGTGTACTGCGTTTGTTGCTGACCCGATTTTTTCTGGGTATTCGATCCACCGGTTTGGGTGTTTGTATAGTTCTTCGATGATTTCGCTGTATTTGCTTCGGCTTGCTCGGCCTAGGCCTAATGCTGCTACTGTTTCGTCTGCTACGAATTTGAGTTTCATGGTTTTTGTTTTTCCTTTTGTTTTGGTTGGTGGACAGTTTTGACACTTGTCCAGGTGTTGGGGGTTATGCGAATACGCTGGTTAGTTCTTTGCGGTTGATGATTTCGTTCATGTCGTGTCGTGACCCGTATACGATTTCGTCTGGTTTTTCGTTGCTTGTTGTTACGTTGAATTTTGCGAGCATTTCAACGTATTGTGCAATGTTGGTTACGTGTAGTGCGTTGTGGATTTGTAGTCCTCGTTTTGCTGCTGTTACGAGGCCTCGTACCATCCATGCCCAGCCTAGGATTCGGTTTGAGTCTAGGTTGCAGTCCATCTGTCGGAATTCGATGGTTCGGCGTTCTGGTGTCATTCCGAGGTGTCCTAGGTTTACGTCGCGTGATTTTTCGCTTGGTAGTTTACCTTTGAGTGCTTGTGCGATTGTGTTTTTGTCTAGGGTTCGTGAATAGTTGACGTTGATGCGTCCTGCTACAGCGTTGAACATTGGTTGTAGTAGTCGGTATATGGCCATGACGTTTGCGACTTGTTTTGCGTTGAGGTCGCCTGCCCATACGTGGATGTGTGTTCCGGCTGTGTCGTTCTTTTCTGCATCGTTGTCGTTGAGTTCTGCACATAGTCGTACGAGTGCTCCGTGGATGCTGCGTTGTACTCCACCGATGGTACGGTATTCTGCTTTGTCTGCGTTGTCACACATGCTGCTTCCACAGTTGTGTTCTGGATCGCTGGAGCCTGTTTCGCAGTGGTCGCAGTCACATTCGTGGTAGTAGCATGAGTCGCAGTCGCATTCGCAGTCTTCGTTGTTTTCGTAGCTGCGTAGGCTTCCGTCTGAACCTTTTTCTACTCCTTGTGGTGCGCTGACATTTTTTGCGTCTGGGACTTCTACTTCCCAACCCCAGGTTCGTGCGGTTAGGTTGTTTTCTAGTTTTTCTGCAATGTGTTTGGTGAAGTCTGCGAGTGTGTCTTCACTGGTTGTTGCCCACTGCTTGTTTTCTACTAGTTTTGCGTATCCGGTTGGAACTGTGGTTTCTACTTCTGTTTCTTTTGCTAGATATAGGCGTTGCTGTTTGTTCTTTTCGATTCCTAGCTTGAGTAGGTCTCGATCGATTTTGGTGCCTGCAGCTGCCCACATTTTGAATACTTGTAGGGTTCGCATCCATCCGTGTGAGTCGATGTCGTAGACGCTGACTCCGTTGGATGGGTTTGTTGCGTTTGGTATGTTGTATCCGGCGATGCGTGCGTTGGATGCTAATGATAGTGTTCCAGCGTATTCGCCTTGTCCCATCATTGATATGCCGGTGTTGTATCCGACGTTTTGCCATGCTAATGCTATGCCGGTTGCGATTTGTGACATGCTACGGTTGTCGTTGTGCCATTTGGTTGTGTATTCGCGTAGCACTTTCATGTTGTCGTTGTGGCTGGCGCAGTCGTGTGCACGTAGCATTGGTGGTGCAAGGAATGTTAGTTTTTCTACTAGTCCGTTGTCGGTGATGAAGAATTTGTTTTTGACTGATTCTCCGAGTTGTTCTCCAATCCAGTTGCGGAATTCTGTTGCGTTTGTTTCGCGCCAGGTGCTTCCGTTGTGTAGCATTTCGTGTTCTTGCTGCAGTTTGTCAGCTAGTAGTCCTAGCTGTTCGATTACTGTTGCAATTTTCATGGGGTTGTTTTCTTTCTTTTTGTTTTAACAGAATGCTTTTTGTCCGCATTCTATGTTGTTGATGATTGGTAGTATTAGACAGAAGTAGACTGTCAATGTTATCCAGATTGTTATAGCTATTTTTATTAGATTGTCGGTTATCTTTCCTTTTTAACGGAGAATTGGGGGGTGAAGGCCCGTTTTACCTTCACGGACCCAGAATGGGGCGGGCCGAACCCCCCTTCTTTTGTTTTGTTGTGTGTTGCTGTTTTTGTTTTGTTTTTGTTTGTTGTATTTTGTGCGTGAACGGCCGGCAAAAAACCCTATAAGGAGCGATTTTTTTTGAAAAGTTTGCCGGCCTTGACTTGACAGATCGGTTTTGGTCTGCCATAATTGTTGTATCGCCGGATGGCGGTGTTTTTGGAGAGCCGGATGGCTCGGATTGGAGTTGCCCTATGTGTGGTATTGGTGGTTTTAGTTTGGTTGCCGGCGCGGATGTTGATGTTCAGCGTTTGGCTGGTTCGTTGTTGTCGGGCCTTGAGCGTCGTGGTTCTATGGCTTCGGGGTTTGCTTGGCAGTCTGTTGATGGGTCGGGTTATTTTAAGGCTCCTGTGGCGGGTTCTAAGCTTTCTTTGAAGGCTTTGCCGGTTGATGCGCGGTCTGTGATTTTGCATACTCGTTTGGCTACGCATGGTTCGGTTTCGGATAATCGCAATAATCATCCTGTTTTGTCGCCGGATCAGTCGATTGCTTTGGTGCATAATGGTGTTATTTATAATCATGATGTTGTTCGTGAGCATTTGTCTGCACAGTTGCCGGTTGTTGATACTGCTGTTATTCCGGCGTTGATTGAGGAGCACGGTGGTGATGTTCAGCGTTTTGATATGTTGGATGGGGATGCGGCTGTTGCTTGGCTTGATTCTAATGAGTTGGGTGTGTTGCGTGTTGCTCGTGTGTCTCATTCGCCGTTGTTTGTTGCGCAGGATGTTGCTGGTTCGTTCTTTTTTGCGTCTACGGAGGATATTTTGCGTGATGCTTTGAAGTCGTGTGGTGTTGTTCCGGTGTTTGTGTCGGTTGTTGATGAGCGTGTGCTTCTTGAGGTTCGTTCGGGTGTTGTTTCGGCTTTGGTTGAGTTGCCGGGGTTGTCGCCTGAGTTTTCTGTTGAGCGTAGGGATGTGTCTTCGTTCCGTGCTATGACGGCTGGTGTTTCGTATGAGTCTGCTTTTGGTGTGGTTGAGGATGATTATACGGCTTTTGGTTTGGATGCGGATTTTGAGGCGTGGCTTGCGACTTTTTATTTTGTTGATGGTGTGTATTGGGATGATCGTGGTGTGTTTGTTGGTTCGCGTGAGTCTTTGCGTGAGGAGTTTGATGATTTTGGTTGGGGTTCGTGGTTTGAGGGGTAGGGTGTTTTTGTTTTTGTCTTCCCCTTCTCGTACTATATAGTATTATATTATTATAATATATAATATTAGGATATACCCCACCCCTCAAAATAGCTATTTTGGGTCAAATATGATCGATTTGGTTACATATTTGATTACTTTTTGACCTTTGGCCGGCTCCCTTGAAAAAAACACTACATTTTTTATCATTCTGAAATATTACATTTTCAGGGCTAAAAAAATAGTGTTTCGTGATATAGTGTTCATATTCAATCCGGGGCCGATCATATTCAATCCATTCGTTCATATTTAATCCAAGGAGTTTTGTGGCCTGTTACGCAGTTTACGACCATGTTTCATCGGTTCCGGTGTTCACTTCAAAGTCTCGGGTTCAAGCCCAAGCTTTTGTTGGTAACGCTATTGCTTTGTTTCAGCTTTGCCGGTTTGACCATTTGACCATCACTCAAGCAAAGGTTTTACCTTATGCTTGGGCTAAAGATTTTGAATCTAGAATTAAGGAGTGCATTAATGTTTACACTAACTAACAATGATCTTGAACTGATTGAACGCGTATTGTTTGAGAAGTCAGATATTTTGTATCGTATTGCTGACGAAAAGTTTAAAAAAGGCAAAAAAGATGTTTCAGCTTTGGAAGTTGAAGCAGACCGTATCGACCAGGTTGTAGATAAGGTTGGCAAAATGATCGAACTATATAATACGCCGGTAACTAACGAGGAGTTGTTTTAATTGAAGTTAAATTATGCTGTCGGGGATGCTATTCGCCGGATTCGTAAAAACAACAATCAGACTTTGCGTGATATTGCGACTACCGCATATATTTCATTCAGCTATTTGTCGGATGTTGAACGTGGTTTTAAACAGCCTAGCCTTTCGATGCTAGATAACATTATTTCGGCCCTAGGTGTCTCTAGGAGCGAGTTTTGGGTTGAGGTGGAGGCGTGAACCAAAAGTATTTCCGCGAAGTCCTTATGGGCGACCTGTTGAATGGGTTAGCTGAGTTGGGTTACGAGGATCTTGCCGAAATTTTCGAGATGGGTTTTTTTGAAGAGTTACCGGATGGACTTGACAAGGCAGGTCGAGAAGCCTATGATTGTATTTATGACGGCTTGAAGAAACTCTCTCGGCTGGCCGCCCGAATTGAAAACATAAATAATTAAGGAGAACACTTATGCCTACTACCACTATTACTGTTGATGGTCTTATTGCTACTACGCCACGCCACCTGATTACTCAGGATGGGCTTCCTATTACTTCGTTCCGTCTAGCTGCTTCTGAACGCCGTTTTGACCGGGCACAGAACCGTTGGATTGATGGTGAAACTAACTGGTATACGGTTTCGGCGTTCCGTCAGCTAGCTATCAATGCTTCGAATTCGCTCTCTAAGGGAGACCGTGTTATTGTTACCGGTTCGCTTCGTGTACGCGATTGGGATAATGGTGAGCGGGCCGGTACAGCTGTAGAGATCGAAGCAACCAGTATTGGACATGACCTTGCATGGGGTACGTCTACTTTTGAGCGCACCGTGTTGGTTCGCGAGACTGAAGAGGCACCTGCTACACTAGTGACCCCTGCTGTTCCTGCACACACTTGCAACTGTGACAACTGCGACCGATAAGGAGTCTAATGTATAAATATATTATTGCCGGCGATAAAGATGAGATTACACCTTTTATGGATGTTGTTTTGAAGGAACGCCGGTTCCTGTCAGACAACAAGAACGTAGCAGATTTCGCATGGTATCCGCTATCAACGTTCATGCAGGCTGTAGATCTATATCTAGATTTGCCGGCACGTCAAGAGGAGCTAATGTTTTTCTCTAGCGAATACAAGTCGTTGACGATCGCACAGGTCGATAAGGACGATAAGGTGATGGTTACTATTGCGGACGGTGAGGTTTTAAATGACACGAATTAACTTGCATGGCAAACAGGCGTTAGATGTGCTTGTTGAGAAACATACTGCGTTAAAGGTTGCGACAGCAATGTTTGAGTTGGAGCTGAAGCAACAGTTGGAAGCGAAACTGGAATCTTTTAAAAGGGAACGCGATGTTGCTTTGCGTCTAGCAGACCAGGCCGGTGTGCCACGCACCCGAATCGGTAAAGCGTTAGGCACAACCAACTATAAGACCGTCCAAGATATCCTAAACGAGACAGAGGGCCTCGTGTTGACAGCTGAAGACCTTGAAGCAACCAGCACCGGTACAG
>JACCDI010184987.1_pt1 | contig 26487 bp, 19 predicted proteins | sample 7442791 | NCBI WGS metagenome assembly JACCDI01 (sample SAMN15323434, study PRJNA562643) | freshwater metagenome | isolation source: river surface water | place: USA:Blue River Watershed | collected 2017-08-15
GACATTGGCACTAGCCCTTTATATGCATTAAAAGAATGTTTTGATCCCAAGCATGGCATTCCATTCTCGGTAGAGGCGCTCTATGGAGTCATCTCCATGATGATTTGGGCACTCTTTATTGTGGTGACCTTTAAGTATGTCTTCTTTGTGATGCGTGCCGACAATAAGGGTGAGGGTGGCGTACTCTCCTTAATGGCGCTCGCACTGCGCTCCATCAAGAGCAACACTCGACAATACTTTTTGATTATGGTCTTAGGGATGTTAGGCGCTTGTATGCTGCTTGGCGAGTCGGTCATCACCCCGGCAATTTCGGTACTCTCAGCGGTCGAGGGAATTGCCATTGCCACCCCGCAATTGGCTAATGCGGTGATTCCAATATCAGTCATTATTTTGATTGCTTTGTTTGTGATTCAAAAATACGGGACTGCAGCCGTCGGTAAGTGGTTTGGACCCATCACCTTTGTTTGGTTTATTACCTTGGCCATTTTAGGTCTCATGAATATTGGTAAAGCCCCAGAAATTATTTACGCATTTAATCCGCTCTACGCAATTAATTTTGTGATCGATTACCCCTTAACGGCATACATCGTGATGGGTGCGGTAGTGCTAGTCGTTACTGGCGTAGAAGCTCTTTATCTGGATATGGGTCATTTTGGGCGCAATCCAGTGCGCTATGCATGGCTTCTCATCGTCTTGCCTTGCTTACTGATTAATTACTTAGGCCAGGGTGCGGTCTTAATTGCGAACCCCGCTGCAGCCGCAAACCCTTTTTATTTAATGGTACCGGAATGGGCTTTGTGGCCCGTAGTCGCTTTGGCTACTGCCGCAACCGTAATCGCATCCCAGGCGGTGATCTCAGGCGCATTCTCTCTCGTTAACCAAGGCATCTTGCTCGGTTTCATGCCCCGCATGAATATTTTGCACACCTCGGATTCTGAGCGTGGTCAGATTTATATTCCCGCTGTTAATTGGGCACTCTTAATTATGGTGATTGTGACCGTCATGGAATTTGGTGAATCAGTCAACTTAGCTGCCGCTTATGGAATATCGGTGAGCTCAGCCATGTTGATTACTACCATTCTATTAAGTATCGTGATGCGCCGTGAGTGGCATATCAATCCATTCATCATTGGGTTTTTAATTATTAGTTTCTTTGTGATTGATCTCGCGTTTTGGACTGCAACCCTCATTAAGATTAAAGATGGTGGTTGGTATCCATTAGCGCTCGGTCTCTTGATATTTACTTGCATCATTACCTGGTATCGCGGTAGGCAATTACTCAGAGATAAATTGATTAAAGAGTCAATCCCGCTGGAGATGTTTATTAAAAATCTTCTGCAACATCCACCCCATCGGGTAGAGGGTACTGCAGTGTTCTTAACACCGCACATTGATTTCGTACCAGCAGCGATGCTCCATAATCTCAAACACAATCATGTGATGCATCAGCGGATCTTCTTTCTCAAGTTAAGTACCTGGGATATTCCATTTGTGCGTGACGATGAGCGTCTTTCCTTAAAAGATTTGGGTGGCAATGTCTATGTGGTGCGCTCTGTACATGGCTTTAAAGAGACCCCTGATATCAATAAAGTGATTGAGCTTATTAGCAAGCAATACAATCTTCCATTTGATCTGATGGATACCACCTTCTTCTTGGCACGCGATGCGATTACTCCTGCAAAATCTCCAGGAATGGCTGTGTGGCGTGAGCGTTTATTTGCCACCATGATGCAAAACGCAGCAAAGCCATCGGACTTTTATAACATTCCAGCCAATCGCTTAGTAGAGCTTGGTGCCAAAGTTGAGATTTGAAATTGATCAAGTATTTTTCTCTTGCATTACTAGCGTCATGGTTACTTTTTTCTACACTTAGCCATGCCGCCACCAACGATCAATTAGAGCTTGAACGTTTAAATCAGATTGAGGAAGAGCTCACTCTCCAACGAGAGTGGGCTGACTACCGTTGGAAGAAAACAAACTCTGAGTGCTATGCCAAGTTTTTTGTGAACTCGTGCCTGCAAGATGCGCGCGCTAAATATCGTCGTGAAATTGACCCGATTCGCGCCCAAGAGGTTTTACTCAATGATAATCAACGCATTCTTCGGGACCGAATTAAAACTCAGCGAGATGCTGAGCGCGTCGCTGAGCGCTCCGATCCAAAGCGTGCCCAAGAACGTGCTGATAACGAGAAAGCATTCCAACAGAAACAAAAAGAGGCTGCCGCACGTGCTGCGGATCTTGAGGAACGCCGTAAAGATGCCCCACGCCGCGCCCAAGAGAATAAATCTGGTGTGAAGTTAGATTAGATCTGTGGCTAAGACTAAAACTCTCTATGTCTGCCAAGCCTGCGGTGGCAGTTCACCCAAATGGCAAGGGCAGTGTCCCGCTTGCCAGGCTTGGAATACCTTAGAAGAATCGCTTTCCGAGGCATCATCAGGTAATCGTTTCCAAGGGCTTACCAACTCCATACCGCGGCAAAAATTAGTGAGCATTAATGCTGAGGATTCTCCACGTTTACCAACCGGTATTGAAGAGCTTGATCGTGTTTTAGGTGGCGGTTTAGTGCCTGGTGGAGTTGTTCTTTTGGGAGGTGACCCCGGTATTGGCAAGTCTACCTTGCTGCTACAAGCCCTAGCAGAGCTGAGCGCAAAAGGAGTCGATGTGCTCTATAGCAGCGGTGAGGAATCTGCTGCCCAAATTGCATTGCGCGCAAAGCGCATTGTGTTGGATTCGCCTTCGCTTGAGGTGCTTGCGGAGATCCAATTAGAGAAACTGTTACTTTCTGTGGAAGCTGCACAGCCCCAAGTCTTGGTAGTGGATTCGATTCAAACTCTGTATTCAGAAGCGTTTTCATCGGCACCCGGATCGGTTGCGCAGGTTCGGGAGTGCGCAGCACAGCTCACGCGCTTGGCTAAATCGAGTGGTATCTGTGTTTTGTTAGTTGGCCATGTGACCAAAGATGGGCATCTAGCAGGCCCCAGGGTGCTGGAGCATATTGTTGATACTGTTTTGTATTTTGAGGGTGATACCCATTCCTCGTTTCGCTTAGTACGGTCCATCAAAAACCGCTTTGGTGCGGTTAATGAGTTAGGTGTCTTTGCGATGACCGAGCGCGGTCTGAAGGGTGTTAATAATCCATCGGCATTATTTTTGTCCCAACATCCAGAAACCGTTCCGGGCTCTTGTGTGCTAGTGACCCAAGAGGGTAGTCGTCCCTTATTAGTAGAGATTCAGGCTTTGGTGGATACGGCGCATATCCCCAATCCACGGCGCTTGGCAGTGGGCTTGGAGCAGGCACGTCTTGCGATGTTGTTAGCGGTCTTGCATCGTCATGCCGGTATTGCCTGCTTTGATCAAGATGTGTTCTTAAATGCGGTGGGAGGCGTCAAGATTACTGAGCCCGCTGCAGACCTCGCTGTTCTCTTGGCAATCGCCTCGTCGATCCGTAATCGGGCTTTGCCAAAAAGCTTAGTGGTTTTTGGTGAGGTCGGACTTGCCGGTGAGATTCGACCATGCCCCCGCGGTCAAGAGCGCCTCAAAGAAGCTGCCAAGTTGGGATTTTCGGTCGCTATTATTCCCAAGGCAAACTTACCCAAGACAAAGATTGCCAATTTACAAGTGATTGCGGTTGAGCGCATTGATGAAGCTATTCGTGCTGCGAATGATCTGAGTTAACAAGATCTATTTCTGAAGATCCTCTGCCAAAATGATGCAGACCTGTTGATCACCAGCCGATACTTCCAGCCAAATCGCTGGTATGTGCGGAAATGCCTGATGGAAGTATTCATACTCGTTACCAATTTCCAGAACAAGCGCCCCGCGTTCATTTAAGTAATCGGCGGCGCCCGCAATAATTCTCGTGATGATATCCATGCCATTAAGACCGCCTGCCAGAGCTTCCCTAGGCTCGGCTTGATATTCTGGGGGGAGGGCGCGCATAGAGGCTTCATTGACGTAAGGGGGATTGCAAATGATGAGATCAAAACGATGGTCCTCGTCGGTGTCTGGCAGTGCATTCCATAGATCTCCATGCAACAGTTCAACCTGATTATTAACATGATGACGTTCAACATTACGCGCTGCTAAAGCGAGCGCTGGTAAAGAGAGATCGCTCGCTGTGATGCGCAAATCAGGATAGTGAAGTGCGGTCAAGATAGCTAATGAGCCATTACCAGTGCACAAATCCAGAACCTTGCCATCGGCTGGTAACCAAGGATCTAGTTCGCCATGGACAATAAGCTCTGCAATAAAGGAGCGCGGAATGATGCTTTGTGGGGTGCAGTCAAATGGTATGCCCATGAGCCATGCTTCGCCAAGCAGATATGCCAATGGCTCACGACGACTAATTCGTTGTTGTGCAATGTTGATGGCATCTTGAGTCATCTTCGCAGAAAGGGGTTTATCGCCAAGATTCAGTGTCTCGGTTGGAGAAATACCCAATTGTTTACTGACGATCCAGAGCGCTTCACTTTGCGCATTGTTAGCGCCATGGCCATAGTGCAAATGAGCGGACTCTAGTAATTGAGTAATTTTTCTACAACAGTCCTCCACGCTTAATACAGTTGGAGTGAACGAGTTGGGGGAGGGATCCATAGAGCTCACACTAACCGAGGGTCAGTAAGTTGTGATCAGGCAATAAGTTTTTCGAGAGTGCGACGATAGATATTCTTAAGCGGCTCAATCGAATTAAGCGCAACACGCTCATCAATTTTATGACTCGTCGCATTGATGGGCCCAAATTCGACAAGCTCAGAACAGATTTTGGCAATAAAGCGCCCATCGCTTGTGCCACCTGTGGTCGAGAGCTCAGCGCTCACATTCGTTTCAGCCATGATGGCCTCACGCATGGCACCTGCTAGAGCGCCATCGCCTGTTAAGAAAGGCTCACCCCCTAATGTCCAAGTAATCTCAAACTCCAAACCTGCATCTCTTAAGATACTCTCAAGCCCGCCTTTGAGCTGTTCTGGCTTGCTTTCGGTGGAGAAACGGAAATTGAAGTCAAGCGTGAGTTCACCTGGTATGACATTGTTAGCACCCGTGCCCGCATGAACATTAGAGATCTGAAAACTGGTTGGCTGAAAATACAGGTTGCCACGATCCCACTCTTTGGTAACTAGTTTACTAAGCGCAGGGGCAAGCTCATGAATGGGGTTGCGACCTAGATGAGGATAGGCAATATGGGCTTGTATGCCCTTGACCTTTAATTTTCCGGAAAGAGAACCACGGCGGCCATTTTTAATCATGTCACCCAATTGATTGACGGAGGTAGGTTCTCCAATCACACAGTAGTCGAGTTTTTGCCCTCTTTGTTTAAGAAGATCGCACACGATCACAGTACCATCATTGGCAGGACCTTCTTCATCGCTAGTAATTAAAAACGCAATTGAGCCTTGGTGATTGGGGTATTGCTTCACAAATTCTTCACTAGCAACAACAAAGCCAGCTAGAGACGTTTTCATATCGGCTGCACCGCGACCATACAAATGGTCATCGCGCTCACTGGGCATAAAGGGGTCGGTGGTCCATTTTTCTAGGGGTCCAGTTGGCACCACATCGGTATGACCTGCAAAAGCAAGCACCTTACCTTTGGGGTCAGCACCCCGTTTGATAGCCCATAAATTAGTCACCTGAAAATCAGCCGGCCCGCTCACAATAGTCTCGGTCTCAAAACCAATGGCAGCAAGACGCTTTGCAATCAGCTCTTGGCAACCACCATCGGCGGGCGTTACCGAACGGCAGGCAATTAGTTCTTTTGTTAGCTCAAGGGCGCTTTGCATGGCTTAATCGCGGTAGCTTAATCGCGCAAGAGTTCATTAATCGCAGTCTTAGCACGTGTTTGCGCATCAACCTTTTTCACGATCACAGCAGCATACAAACTGTACTTGCCGTTACTGGCAGGGATTGAGCCAGGGACCACCACGGAGCCTGCGGGCACTCGGCCATAGTGAACCTCACCGGTCTCGCGGTCATAGATCTTGGTGCTTTGACCAATATAGACACCCATTGAGAGCACGCTGTTTTCTTCAATGACAACACCTTCGACCACTTCGGAGCGTGCGCCAATAAAGCAGTTATCTTCAATAATCACCGGACCTGCCTGAATGGGTTCTAAGACCCCACCAATCCCAACGCCACCCGAGAGGTGAACGTTCTTACCAATTTGAGCACACGATCCTACAGTAGCCCAGGTATCAACCATGCTGCCTTCATCGACATAAGCGCCAATGTTGACGTAAGAGGGCATTAGGACCACATTCTTGGCCACATAAGAACCTCTGCGGGCAAATGCTGGGGGGACGACACGAAAGCCACCTTTGGCAAAGTCTTCCGGGGTGTAGTTCGCAAACTTGCTGGGCACTTTGTCATAGAACTGGGTGAAACCACCTGCTGACATTGTTTGGTTATCTTCAAGACGAAAGGACAGTAAAACTGCTTTTTTAACCCATTGATTAACATCCCATTTACCCACACTTCGCCGCTCGGCAACACGGATGGTGCCATTATTGAGGCCTTCTAAGACAGCATTGACCGCCTGTCTAATATCGGCAGGAGCGGAGCTAGGAGAGAGATTGGCGCGGTTTTCCCAGGCCTGATCGATGGTGGTTTGTAGGGCTTGACTCATAGGGTGTGGATAACTATAGGATTGATAAGGATTTTTAGAAAATACATGGTTTAAATCATGAGTCTTTCATTATATTGGGGGTTGTACTAAAGGGTTAGTTGCCCGCAGGATTGTTATCATCTCCTCTGAGAACTTTTTAATCCTAAAACCCCTGATTTTGTCCCCCAAGAAGAACGTCCGTGCAACTTAAATCTATTAAATTATCTGGCTTTAAATCCTTTGTTGATCCTACCCATTTTGAGTTACCTGGCCAGTTAATTGGGGTTGTGGGCCCAAATGGTTGCGGTAAGTCCAACATTATTGATGCGGTTCGGTGGGTGCTGGGTGAGTCGCGTGCCAGCGAGTTACGCGGTGAGTCGATGCAAGACGTTATTTTTAATGGCTCGGGTTTACGTAAACCCTCTGGTCGCGCCAGTGTGGAGCTCATTTTTGATAATGCCGATGGTCGTGCGCATGGGCAATGGTCAAGCTTCACAGAGTTATCTGTAAAGCGTGTCTTAACGCGTGATGGCAACTCCAGCTATTACATCAATAATCAGGTAGTGCGTCGTAAGGACGTGCAAGATATTTTCTTGGGTACTGGTCTTGGCCCGCGTGCTTATGCCATTATTGGACAGGGAACGATTTCCCGAATCTTGGAGTCCAAGCCTGAAGAACTGCGAGTCTTTTTAGAAGAAGCAGCTGGTGTATCTAAGTATAAAGAGCGACGCAAAGAAACCGCATCTCGTCTAGAAGATACTCAAGAAAACTTGGTGCGTGTTCAAGATATCTTGCGAGAGCTAGAGCAACAACTTGCTCGCCTTGAGGCGCAGGCCGAGGTTGCCAGCCGTCACAATGAGCTCTTAGCGCAAATGAAGTCGCAACAACACCTGCTATGGTTTGTAAAACAAACCGAGTCTGGTAAGGAGCAAGAGAAGCATGCAAATGCAATCCGTGAGACCCAAGTCAAGTTAGAAGAAGAAACCTCGAAACTGCGCCATGCAGAATCTGAACTAGAGACCATGCGCACTCAGCAATATGCTCTGCAAGACGTGGTCTCTAAGGCTCAAGGTGATCTCTATGAGACCAATGCAGAAGTGAGTCAGATCGAATCTGAAATTAAATACGTGCATGAGTCACGCCAGCGTTTACAAGAGCAGGTCGCTGATTTGCAAGCTCAACTCGATCGTTGGACCACTCAAGAGAAAGATGCGGCACAAGCCCAGCGTCAGGCTGAACAAGAGTTCCGTCAAGCGAGTGAGAATGAGGCAAGCTTGCAGGCAGAGTTTGTGCAATTACAGCAACGTTTACCCGTTCAAGATCAGGCCTATCAATCGGCTAGTAATGCTCTGGACCAAGCACGCTCTGTGCTCTCTGGCATGGAGCAACGTATTGTTAGCTTGCAAGAGCGCTATAAAGCGGGCGAATCACAAACTGAGGAAGTGAGTGGTCGTGCAAGTCGTCTGCGGGATGAGTTAGCAGGTATGCGCAAGCCAGATGATCAGGCACTCCAAATGGCTACCGATCGCCACATCATGGCGCAACGTAAGGCAGAAGACGCAAAATTAAAGGCCAGTCAGACCCAAGAGCATGTTCCTGCAACGGATGCTATTCGTCAAAAAGCCTTAGAGCAAATCCAAAAAGCCAATCAAGACGTACATCAAAGCGAGGCAAAGTTAACTGCCTTGACCGCTTTGCAAGCCAGTGTGCAGGCCCAAGGCAAGATCGGTCCTTGGTTGGAGAGTAAAGGCCTGAAAGAAAGTAAACGGCTATGGCAAGAGCTCAAAGTAGAAAAAGGCTGGGAGCCCGCCCTTGAGTCTGTATTGCGAGAGCGTTTAGCGGCATTAACTGGTAAGAGCATTAATGAGACTCTCAGTCTTGCTAAGGATGCACCTCCTAGTCGCTTAGCTATTTTATTAACCGATGGCACAGACCAATCGGACTCTAAGGTGCCGGCTGGTTTTATTACTCTTTTATCCCGCGTGCAGGCGAGTGGAACAACCGCAGGCGTTCTTCAAGAATGGCTCAGCAATATCTATATTGCTGATAATTTAGAGGATGCACTTCGCCGTCGTTCACAACTAACTAAGGGATCCGCTCTGGTGACCCAAGAGGGTCATATGGTGACCCGAGTGGGCGTGCAGTTGTATGCACCAGACTCTGAGCAAGCAGGAATGTTGGCAAGGGCTCAAGAGATGGAGAGTCTTGAGAAACAACTCAAGGCTCAACAACTGATCCAAAGTGAGGTTCAAAGTGAGCTCGAGCAGGCGAACGCGAACTATCAAGCTGCTCAACAAGCGGCGGAGCAGGCACGGGTTGCAGCCGATCAGTCGGTACAAGAGGCGCACAGTTTCGAAGTAGAGAAGATGCAATTACTGCAAGCGCAAGAACAGTACAGTACACGTGCTGCACAGATTGATAGCGAGCTTCAAGAAATTGCGCAACAGTTAACGCAGGTTCAAGATGCCAATGCGCAAATTAATACACAACTGACCAATTCCGAGTCGGAGAAGACCGGTCTCCAAAATGGCCTTAGTTCGGCGCAACAAAATCTGGAGCAAGCAGAGTCAGCCCGTGAGACTTTACGCGAGTCACTCCGTCAAGCCGAGATGACTGCTCAAGAGGCTGCATTTAATACGCGCTCATTACAACAAAAGATTAATGATTTACAGCGTGATCAATCCACCGCCAGAACCCAGATCATGGAACTGCAGGATCGCTTTGATGCAAGCCAAGTAGAACTCAAAGGCTTAAGCGATGAGGCGGCACAAACTAAATTACAGTCATTACTGGTTACTCGCTCCGAGCGAGAAGCTGCTCTTGCTAAAGCACGGACCGAGCAAGAAGCAATGCAGCATCAGTTACGCGAGGCAGATGAAGCCCGTTTATTTTTGGAGCAAACCTTGCAGCCCATGCGCGATCGCGTAGTTGATCTGCAATTACGTGAGCAAGCTGCACGCCTAAGCTATGAGCAGTTCACCACCTTATTAAACGATGATGAGGCAGATCTACAGGCTTTAGCAGAGCGCTATAGCCCCGATCTACGAGCCAGTAGTCTGCAGGGAGAGGTAACCCGTCTGAATAATGAGATCCAGTCACTCGGCCCAGTCAATATGGCAGCACTCGATGAGTTATCGAGTAGTCGTGAGCGTAAATCTTTCTTGGATGCGCAATCTGCTGACTTGAATGAGGCAATTCAAACCTTAACGGACGCGATTGCCAAAATTGATGCAGAGACCAGGGATCTTCTCCAAGGAACCTTTGATCAAGTGAACACCCATTTCGGACGACTCTTCCCTGAGCTATTTGGTGGTGGTCACGCCCAGTTGGTGATGACCGGCGAAGAGATCTTGGATGCAGGAGTGCAAGTGATGGCTCAGCCACCTGGCAAGAAGAACAGCACGATTCATTTACTCTCTGGCGGTGAGAAGGCTTTAACAGCAATTGCTCTCGTATTTTCACTATTCTTATTGAACCCAGCCCCATTCTGTTTGCTCGATGAGGTAGATGCGCCATTAGATGATGCGAACACGATGCGCTATGCTGATATGGTATCGAGGATGTCAGATAAGACCCAGTTTGTATTTATCTCGCATAACAAGATCACCATGGAAATTGCTAGCCAATTGATTGGAGTAACGATGCAGGAACAGGGCGTCTCGCGGATTGTTGCGGTTGACATCACTTCGGCTGTATCAATGGTGGAGGCGGCTTAATGCCGCTTGAGAAATTTGCTTCCCAATGGGGCTTGTCAGAGCTTCAACTAGCTCTTGGTTTTATTGGCCTACTTTTTTTGGTATGGGTAATTGTTTATAACATTCGTAATGCCAAGAGTCGAAAAGGTGACGAAGATTTACGAATAGAACCATCCTCTGAACCTGCAGAACCCATTGTTGAAGAGCCAACTGTTGTTTCTCCTAATCTCTACCAAACTCCATTGGTGCAAGCAATCGACCCACGCATTGATTGTGTGATTGCCCTGCGTTTTTCAGAACCCATTTCAGGGATTGAGATCTTAGAAGCTCTTAGGGAGTGGTCTGACCTACAAATACCATGGATGGCTGATGGCCTAGTCCCCACAAATTCTGGTGAGGGTGTTTGGGGAGTCCTAGATGCCAATCACTTATATGCGGAGATTCAATTAGCAGTGCAGTTAGCCAGTCGTCGAGGCCCTATTGGGGTCCTTGAGTTATCCGATTTTTGCTCTCGGGTGCAAGCCCTCGCAGAGACTTTGGATGCTCAGATCGATATGCCAGCAGTAGGTACGATGCTCGATAGCTCCAAGGAGTTGGATGCACTTGCTGCACAAAGTGATGTTCTCTTAGGCATCAATATCGTGTTTGATCAGCAAGCATGGTCTTGGCCTCATTTGGATTCGGTACTCACCCAACGGGGCTTTAAACGAAGTAATGATGGCACATCACTTGAATATCCCATTCAAGGTAAGACAGTATTTCGTACGGCACAATTGGATCATCACTCACCCATTACCCAGATCACTCTTTTGCTCGAGGTCCCAGTCGTTTCTGCCGTATTACAACCATTCGATCGAATGCTGAATGAGGCAGCTGATATTGCAGAAGCGTTGCAAGGGCGTCTAGTGGACGATAACGGCGTTAATCTCACCGAAGGCTCTGTGAATGTGATTCGAAAGCAGCTTGATGTCCTGTATGCCCAGTTAGAAAAATCTGGCATTGCTGCTGGATCGGCTACTGCCATTCGATTATTTAGTTAGGATAGCAATTGAGTAAAGGCAGATCCTCAGAAGCGGATCGTTATTGTTATTTACAGACAGAGCTTGCGCGTCTGGAGCATGCTTATTATGTGCTTGATCAACCCTTGGTACCCGATGCAGAATACGATCGCTTGTATCGAGAGCTTCTAGACCTAGAGCAAAACCATCCAGATTGGATAACAGCAGATTCTTTATCACAGCGTGTCGGCGGTACTCCTCTTAAGGTATTTAATGAGGTTAAGCATGCTGTACCCATGCTCTCATTAAATAATGCGTTTGAGGAGTCAGAGTTAGTCAGTTTTGATCGTCGCTGCCGCGAGGGATTGGGGCTTGAGACGGTGGAGTACGCTTGCGAACTCAAGTTTGATGGCCTCGCAATCTCTTTGCGTTATGAAGGTGGAGTATTGATCCAAGCGGCTACTCGGGGTGATGGTGCAAGTGGCGAGGATGTCACAGCCAATATCCGCACAATTCACTCCATCCCTTTGCGCTTGACTGGAAAACAAATTCCGGATGTGCTGGAAGTGCGTGGTGAAGTCTTTATGCACCGTAAAGATTTTGAGCGGATGAATAAACATGCTGCAACCCTAGGAGAAAAAGAATTTGCGAATCCTAGAAATGCCGCTGCTGGAAGCTTGCGCCAACTCGACTCGAAGATCACTGCGAAGCGACCCCTAAGTTTCTTTGCCTATGGATTGGGCGCACTAGAGCCTGCGAACTGGCTTCCTAAAAGTCATAGTCAACTACTCGACTTATATCTGGAACTTGGTCTGCCAGTTTGTCATGAACGTCGTGTTGTAAGTTCCGTAGAGGGACTTCAGCAGTTTTATCAAGAGATTGGAGCAAAGCGCAATCAATTGCCCTATGAAATTGATGGCGTCGTTTATAAGGTCAATTTGTTTAAACAGCAAAACACCTTAGGATTTGTCTCGCGTGCGCCACGCTTTGCGATAGCACATAAATATCCCGCTCAAGAAGAAATCACGACCGTATTGGATATCAATGTCCAGGTTGGGCGAACCGGTGCTATTACCCCAGTTGCCCGTTTATCACCAGTCATAGTCGGCGGCGTTACCGTAACGAATGCCACACTTCACAATGAGGATGAGGTCCGTCGTAAGGACGTACGGGTAGGCGATACGGTTGTTGTCCGTAGAGCCGGCGATGTGATCCCTGAAGTAGTTTCTGTTGTACTCGATCGCAGACCAAAGAATGCCAAGCCCTTTGAGATACCTAGCCAATGCCCAATCTGCGATTCTCATATCGAACGTTTGGTTGATGAAGCAGTAGCAAGGTGTAGTGGTGGTCTATTTTGTGCTGCCCAACGCAAGCAAGCTTTACTCCATTTTGCGCATCGTCGCGCCATGGACATTGAGGGTCTTGGTGACAAAATTGTGGATCAGTTGGTTGATCTCAACTTAGTTCGAACCCCTGCTGATCTTTATCGCTTAGGTTTTTCTGCTCTAGCTAACTTAGAGCGGATGGGTGATAAGTCGGCTGACAATCTAATTCAATCGATCACACAATCAAAGTCTACAAGCCTGCCGCGCTTTATCTTTGGTCTTGGCATTCGCCATGTAGGAGAAAGTACAGCGAAAGACTTGGCCAAGCACTTTGGCAATATGCATGCTTTGATGGATGCGCAACTGGATGATCTTCTTACAGTCAATGATGTAGGTCCTGTAGTAGCCAATTCCATCATTAGCTTTATGTCGGAGAGCCATAACCGAGAGGTAATTGAGCAATTGCTAGCATCAGGGATTGAGTTTCAGGTAGAAGAGCGGATTGCTGGTGTTGATCTGAGTGGCAAGACCTTTGTACTAACTGGTACATTACCAACGATGTCGCGCGACCAAGCAAAGGCTCTGCTCGAAGCAGCGGGAGCTAAAGTAGCAGGTTCGGTATCTCAAAAAACCTCATACGTTGTTGCTGGAACCGATGCAGGCAGCAAGCTCGAGAAAGCAACTGAGCTGGGCATCTCAGTTCTTGATGAAGATGCTTTAATGAAGCTCTTAGGCCGCTAAGACTTCTAGCAACTCTGTTTCAAGCTGAATTTGTAACTTAGGGTTCTTGCTCAAGTTGGTGCCATCTAGCAACATAATGTCTTCTACTCGCTCACCTAGGGTATTAATGCGGGCGGTGTGTAACGAAACACGATGTTTTGCTAAAGCCTTAGCGACTGCATATAAGAGGCCGGAGCGATCTGATGCAGAGAGGGTGAGGGCGAAGTATTGATTGCGTTCATCGGGCTGTAAGCTAACTCTTGCCTGAATCGGGAAGCTTTTGGATTGACGGGAGAGACGACCAATACTAGGCTCCGGTAGGGGCGCTGATTTCTGAATCGATTCTGCGAGCTCATACTCAACTAGCTGAATTAGATCGCGATAGCTGCCACCTTCCTCGATCAAATGACTCCCAGAGATCTGGAAGGTATCTAAGGCGTATCCATGTTTAGTTGTATGGATTCTGGCATCCCAAATTGAGAAATGATGTCGCTCAAAATAGGCGCAAATCCGAGCAAACAAATCAGCTTGGTCTTTCACATACACGGCAATTTGTAAGCCGTCGCCAGCGGGAGAGAGGCGTCCACGCACAATCGCTTCATCCGCATGAACTCGATTAAAGAGGTGGCGTGTGAGCCAAGCAATGTCACCCGCTTCTTGCCTTAAAAAGAATGCAACATCTAGTTGCTGCCATAACTCATTGCAAGCGCTGTCCTCAATGCCAAATAATCGCAGCTGACGATAAGCCTCTTCTTGATTCTGGATCAACTCCGAGGATGGGTCTGGTTTGGCACCCCCTAGGACTCGTAAAGTAGCGCGATACAGATCCTCTAATAATTTCCCCTTCCAAGCATTCCAAACCTTAGGACTGGTCCCCCGTATATCGGCAACAGTGAGTAAATAGAGGGCGGTCAGATGACGCTCATCTCGCATGCGTTTTGCAAAGGCAGTAATGACTTCGGGATCAGTAATATCTTGTTTTTGGGCAATTTGGCTCATGGTTAAATGTTCTGCCACTAACCATACTAAGAGTTCAGTCTCATCGGCAGAGAGCCCATGATCCTTTGCAAAGGCCCGTGAATCTCGTTTCCCAAGCTCAGAATGATCGCCACCACGCCCTTTAGCAATATCATGAAAGAGAGCTGCCAAGACAATGATCCAACTCTTTTCAAAGCTGGCAATTAATTTGCTACAAACTGGGAACTCATGGGTGTGCTCAATAATCATGAAGCGCCTAACATTGCGCAACACCATCAGGATATGCTGGTCAACAGTGTAGACATGAAAAAGATCGTGTTGCATTTGCCCGACGATTCGTCGAAATGCGGGTAGATAGCGACCCAGTACACTGGTCTGGTTCATTAAACGAAATGCAGTGGTCACACCGTCTGGCAGTTTGAGTAGATCCATGAATGCGACACGGTTTCTGGGATCCTTGCGCCATGAGGCATCCATTAATTGGCGAGCGTTGTATAGAGATCTAAATACAGTGGCGGATAGGCCATTGATTGCTGGATTTTTCGCAAAGACCAAAAAGGTTTGCAAAATTGCTTCAGGATGTTTTTGATAGAGGTCTGAATCAACAATATCCAATAAGCCCTGCCTCTCGATAAACATCTCGTTACCAAGTCCGGGGATGGGGTGTGTCGTACGCGCTTCTTTTGGAAACAGTAAGGCCTCAATGTTTTGTACCAAAATGGTATTGAGCTGGCTAACAGCCTTCGCCGCCCAATAATATTGCCGCATTAGTTCCTCGCTGGCTAGACGAGTGGACTCTTGTTGAATACCGAATTGTTTGGCAAGGGCCGCCTGTAAATCAAATACCAAGACATCTTGTCGCCGTTTTGCTAAGAGATGCAGGTTGGCCCGAATCGTTTGCAAGAGTTTTTGGTTGCGATTAAGCTCTTTAAGTTCTCGGGCGGTAATCAACCCTTTTTTATGTAGGTCCGCAAAACTATTACCAAGCCCAGCCGCTTTACTCACCCACAAGATAATTTGCAAATCACGCAAACCGCCTGGGCTCTCTTTGCAATTGGGTTCTAGTGAGTATGGGGTCTCTTGATACTTGTAGTGTCGTTGCTGAAGCTCTAAGAGCTTTGCCTGAAAAAAGGCTTTGGGATCCATGGCCTCATCTAAATTGCGCTTGAAGTGTTTGAAGAGACCACGGTTACCGCCAATCAGGCGCGCTTCCAAAACAGAGGTGCGAACCGTAATGTCACCAGCAGCTTCGGATAAGCACTCGGATAGGGATCGAACCGCCGAACCGATTTCTAAGCCGGAGTCCCAGCAACGAGCAATAAATTTCTCAATATTGCTAGACACATGTTGATCGTGTGAATTCGTTTGATCGTCTAGTAAGACCAAAATATCAATATCAGAGTGGGGAAAGAGCTCTCCACGCCCATAGCCACCCACGGCTAGTAAGGCTGCATCGTGATGAAGACCAGACTCATTCCACAGGTGAAGGAGTAATGCATCGGTTGCTTGACTAAGCTTTTGCATCAGCTTCGATACATTCTGATTCTGCAAGAAGTCAGAGCAAGCTAAAGCTCTTGCATCGTTGAGTGGATTGGCCCCTGAACGCATTACTAAAAATTGTCTGGCGATGGTAAGGCTTATGCTGCGACTGGGTTAGGACGATATTGCAATGGACCTACACAGTCAGGCGCCTTGGGGGTGCCGTTTGACCAGGTTAAAACCTCCACGCCAGTATGGGTCACTAAAACAGTGTGCTCCCATTGCGCGGACAAACTACGGTCTTTCGTTTTGACGGTCCACTGATCGGGCATGGTGCGGATCTCACGTCGACCGGCATTAATCATAGGCTCAATCGTGAATGTCATACCCTCTACAAGAGTTTCTCCAGTGCCGGGTTTGCCGTAATGCAGGATTTGAGGATCTTGATGAAAGACTTTGCCAATACCATGACCACAATACTCCCGAACTACTGAGTAGCCCGCATTTTCTGCATGCGATTGAATCGCGTAGCCAATGTCACCAAGTCGGGTGCCTGGCTTAACTTGTGCAATTCCGAGCCACATACATTCAAAGGTAATTTGGTTTAAGCGAGCAGCCATGATCGAAATCTCGCCAACATTAAACATGCGACTGGTATCGCCGTAGTAACCAGCCTGCGTAATTACAGTAATGTCTAAATTAACCACATCCCCATTTTTGAGAACCTTATCGCCTGGAATGCCATGGCAAATAACATCATTCACCGAGGTGCAAATGGCGGCAGGAAAAGGGGGATACCCCGGAGGTTGGTAGTTGAGTGGCGCAGGAATAGTCTTTTGGACATCTCTCATATAGGCATGGCAAAGTCGGTTTAGCTCCCCAGTGCTTATCCCCGGTTTAATCAACGGGGCAATGTAATCCAAGACCTCGCTAGCAAGGCGACCAGCTTCGCGCATCCCTTGTAGGTCTTTTTCATGGGTAAATATGCTGTGCATAGCTCACATTATGGCTGAATATCCTGAATCAGGCCTGATCTAAAACCCACTAGATGACTGATATTTAAGGTATAATTTGCAGATCGTCCTCATAGTGGGGGCGAAATCCCAGGTCAAGCCATCCAGGGTGGCGCTTTTGAGCGCAGTCAGGACTTGACCTTAGAACCAACCCTTAGGAGATTGTAATGTCAGTGACAATGCGTGAAATGCTGGAAGCTGGGTGCCATTTTGGTCACCAAACTCGCTTCTGGTCCCCCAAGATGGCCCCTTATATTTTTGGTCATCGCAATAAGATTCACATCATCAATTTAGAGAAAACCTTGCCCATGTTTCAGGACGCCCTGAAATTTGTGCGTCAGGTTGCCTCCAACCGCGGCACCGTTCTCTTTGTCGGTACTAAGCGCCAGTCGCGCGAGGTAATCGCTGAGGAAGCAGCTCGTGCCGGTATGCCTTATGTCGATAGCCGCTGGCTGGGCGGTACCTTAACGAACTTCAAAACTGTGAAGGGTTCGATCAAGCGCTTAAAAGATATGACCGCTGCTAAAGAAGCGGGTGATTGGGAGAAGCTTTCGAAGAAAGAGGCGCTTACCAATGAGCGTGATCTCGATAAATTACAAAAATCACTGGGCGGGATTCAGGATCTTAATGGTGTGCCCGATGCAATTTTTATCGTCGACGTTGGCTATCATAAGATTGCTATCACTGAAGCGAATAAGTTGGGCATTCCTGTCATTGCTGTTGTAGATACCAACCATTCTCCAGAGGGTGTTGATTACATCGTTCCTGGTAATGATGATTCCAGCAAAGCAGTTGTTTTGTATGTTCGCGGGATTGCCGATGCAATTCTTGAAGGCAAGGCAAATGCAGTTCAACAAGTTCTTGAGTCTGTTAAAGAGGGCGAAGAAGAGTTTATTGAAGAAGGGAAGGTAGACTAATGCCCGCGATTACTGCAGCAATGGTTGGCGAACTCCGCGCCAAGACCGATGCTCCCATGATGGAGTGCAAAAAAGCATTGACAGAAGCCGATGGCGATATGACCAAAGCAGAAGAAATTCTGCGGGTTAAGTTAGGTAGCAAGGCGAGCAAGGCAGCATCGCGTGTCACGGCAGAGGGTGTGATTGTTTCCTATATTCAGGGGAATACGGGCGCACTCTTAGAAGTCAACTGCGAAACTGATTTCGTTTCAAAGAATGATGACTTCCTTGGCTTTAGTAATGGCTGCGCTAAGTTGGTGGCTGAGAAAAACCCTGCTGACGTTAGCGCTCTAGCGACCCTGTCTTTAGATAGTAAAACAGTAGAAGCTATTCGCGCTGAGTTGATTGGCAAGATTGGCGAGAACATGAACCCGCGTCGCTTTAAGCGTTTTGCGGGTGGCGGTCAATTAGTTTCCTATCTCCACGGCAATCGTATTGGTGTGATGGTGGAATATGAGGGTGATGCTACTGCTGCTAAAGATGTGGCAATGCATATCGCTGCGATGAAGCCTGTATCGTTATCAACCGCTGATGTTCCTGCAGAGAATATTGCCATGGAACGAAAAATTGCTGAACAAAAGGCAATCGAGTCCGGCAAGCCTGCTGAGATTGCGGCAAAAATGGTTGAGGGATCAGTGCAAAAATACCTTAAAGAGGTATCGCTCTTAAATCAAACTTTTGTAAAGAACGATAAGCAAACGGTTGAGCAAATGCTCAAAGCTGCCAATACCACCATCAAGTCATTTAGCTTATTTGTTGTCGGCGAGGGTATTGAGAAGCGTCAAGATGACTTTGCTGCTGAGGTTGCTGCTCAAGTTGCAGCTGCAAAGGCAACTGCTTAAACCTTATGGCCGGATACAAACGCATTCTTCTTAAGTTATCAGGCGAAGCCCTAATGGGTGAAGATGCCTATGGAATCAATCCTAAAACAATTGATTCAATGGTCACTGAAATCGCTCAAGTGCTAAGCCTTGGTGTGGAGATCGCGATTGTGATTGGCGGCGGTAATATATTTCGTGGAGTGGCAGGCGGCGCGGCCGGTATGGATCGCGCCACTGCCGACTACATGGGTATGTTGGCCACTATGATGAACTCGCTAGCCTTGCAAGATGCATTGCGCCAAAAAGGGGTCGAGGCCCGCGTGCAATCTGCCCTGCGCATGGATCAAGTGGTAGAGCCCTACATTCGACCACGTGCAATCCGCGCTATGAAAGAAGGTAAGGTCGTTATCTTTGCAGCCGGCACAGGTAATCCATTTTTCACTACAGATACTGCAGCGGCATTACGTGCTGCAGAGATGGGTGTTGAGGTAATGCTTAAGGCCACAAAAGTGGATGGCATCTACAGTAGCGATCCCAATAAGGACCCAAACGCAACCTTGTATTCCACCATCAGTTTTGATGAAGCACTCATTAAAAATTTACAAGTGATGGATGCGACCGCATTTGCTTTGTGTCGTGATCGTAAATTACCAATCCGGGTATTTTCAATACTCAAGCCCGGCGCTTTATTAAGCGTTGTGCGTGGTGAGCCAGAAGGTACCCTAGTACACGTATAAAAAGGAGAGTGGCATGTCTGCTGCACAAATAAAGACCAATGCAGATCAAAAGATGCAGAAGTCGATTGAGGCGTTTAAGGCTAATCTCGCAAAAATAAGAACGGGGCGCGCTAATCCCGGTATCTTGGAACACATCATGGTGGATTATTACGGTAATCCTACCCCCATCTCGCAGGTTGCTAATTTAGGTTTGGCTGATGCCAGAACTATTAATGTGACTCCTTGGGAAAAAAATATGGTTGCGGTTGTTGAGAAAGCGATTCGTGATTCTGATCTGGGATTAAATCCAGCTACCCAAGGAGTTGTGATTCGGGTGCCAATGCCTCCTTTGACTGAAGAGCGTCGCAAGGAGTTGACCAAGGTAGTTAAGTCTGAAGGTGAAGAGACAAAGATAGCTATTCGTAATCTGCGTCGTGATGCCAATGAGCACCTCAAGCGCCTGATTAAAGATAAAGAGATTTCTGAGGATGAAGAGCGTCGTGCGCAAGACGAGATTCAGAAACTGACTGACCGCTTTGTTACGGATGTTGATAAATTGGTAGTTGAGAAGGATAAGGAAATCATGACGGTTTGACCGTCGTGAGCCTGTCTAATGAGCCAAGCAAATACTAGCTCTACGCTCGCGGTCCCTGCGGTAGGAAGTATTCCCCGCCATGTTGCCATCATCATGGATGGGAACGGCCGTTGGGCAACGAAGCGTTTTATGCCGAGGGTTGCTGGCCATTCAGAGGGTTTAGAGGCAGTACGAAAGGTGGTAGAAGAGTGTGTTCGCCAAAACGTACAGTACCTCACTCTATTCGCGTTTAGCTCTGAGAACTGGCGTAGACCTCCAGAAGAGGTTGGCTTTCTGACAAGACTCTTTCTCAAGTCTTTGAAGAAAGAAGTTGCTCGTTTAGCTGAAAATAATATTCGCCTAAAGATGATTGGTGATCTGAGTCGTTTTGGAACTGCGATTACCGAAATGGTTGAGTTCTCCGAAGGAAAAACCAAAGACTGCAATCGTTTAACCTTAACAATTGCCGCTAACTACGGAGGCCGATGGGATATTTTGCAGGCAATGCAAAAGGTATTGATCGCAAATCCTAATTTGCAAGCTACCGATCTAACAGAATCTCTTCTTTTGCCCCATTTATCAATGGCTTATGCGCCTGAACCAGATTTATTTATTCGGACCGGTGGTGAGCAGCGAGTCAGTAATTTTCTGCTCTGGCAGCTTGCTTATACAGAGTTATATTTCACCGATACCCTTTGGCCAGACTTTGATGCAACTCAGTTGCAAAAAGCCTTTACTTGGTATGCCCAACGTGAAAGACGTTTTGGTCGAACCAGTGCACAGCTTGCAGATGAATTGAACGTGATGCCCTTAAGCGACGCAGTCTAGTTCGGATGCTTAAGACACGGGTCATAACAGCTTTGATCATGTTGGCAATTTTATTGCCAGTGCTATTCCTGCTTCCTCCTGTTTATCTCTCTGCACTATTTTTTATGATGTTGGTGGCGGCAGGATGGGAGTGGAGTCGTTTGATTACTCCCAATACAAATCGGTCTGCTTACATCTATGCCCTAATTTGTGCAGTCATCGTAATAGTTATATGGCTTAGTGCAGAACCCTCGATTGAAATCGCGCTATTGAGCATTGCTCTTGCTTTCTGGCTATTCGGAATGCCATTCATACTGTCTCAAGGCTTGCATCTATCCTTATTGCGCTGGCGCCTTGTATTTAGCGTTCTCGGCTTCATTATTTTGCCTGCTGCATGGCTATCGCTCGATGTCTTAAGAGAAATCGGTCTAGTTTGGCTGCTCAGCGCCATGATTTTGGTTTGGCTTGCAGATATCGGGGCTTACTTTGTGGGGCGCGCCATTGGCAAGAACAAACTGGCGAGTCAAATTAGTCCTGGTAAGTCCATAGAGGGGGCGTTAGGTGGCCTTGCACTCTGCCTAATCTATGCGATTCTATGTTGTATGTATTTCCCTCCCAGTGAGACCCTTTTTGGTACTTGGCAGGCCAAATGGGGTTGGGGGGCAATGCTTTTTATGACCGCGATATTGGTTCTGTTTAGTGTTCTTGGAGATCTCTTTGAATCGCAATTAAAGCGATTGGCAAAAGTTAAAGATAGTAGTCATCTATTACCAGGCCATGGTGGGTTTTTAGATCGAGTGGATGCCTTATTGCCTGTGATGCCTTTGGCCACTTTATTCTCCATAATGGTAAGAGCATAAATCTTGCTATCCTGACCTTGCTATGACCAATTCTCTACAGACCCGCCATTTATGTATTTTGGGATCGACTGGTTCGATCGGGATGAGCACATTAGATGTGGTGCGAGCTCACCCAGAGCAATTTAAGGTCGTGGCATTAACTGCTGGCCAACAAATCGAACGATTGGCGCAACAGTGTTTGGAGTTTAAGCCGGCCATTGCGGTATTGAGTTCTGCAGAAGATGCGCAATTCCTTTCTACCCTTTTGCAAGGGAAGGGCTCCTCTACCCAGGTCTTGTATGGACAAGAGGGATTGATTACCGCAGTAGAAGATAGTGATTGCGATACGGTCATGGCAGCCATTGTCGGCGCAGCAGGACTGTTACCCACTTTAAGAGCGGCACAATTAGGAAAGCGCGTATTACTCGCCAATAAAGAAGCCTTGGTCATGTCGGGCGACCTATTTATGAATGCTGTACGTGAGGGTGGCGCTGAGTTATTGCCCATAGATAGCGAGCACAATGCTATTTTTCAATGTCTTCCCCCTCAATTTATGAGTGCAAAGCACACGCCTAGCATGAAAGAGCTGCTGGGGGTTGAGGAGATCTGGTTAACTGCCTCAGGCGGGCCCTTTAGAAACACCCCTCTAGAGGATCTCGCTTCAATTACCCCAGATCAAGCCTGCGCACATCCAAATTGGGTGATGGGGCGAAAGATTTCAGTAGACTCAGCGACTATGATGAACAAAGGCTTAGAGGTGATCGAGGCCCATTGGTTATTTGATCTTCCCTTGGAGAAAATAAAGGTATTGATTCATCCTGAGAGCGTGGTGCATTCGATGGTGCGCTACCGCGATGGTTCGGTGATGGCGCAATTAGGCCAGCCTGATATGAGAACCCCCATTGCATTTGGTCTAGCATGGCCCAACCGAATTCATGCGGGAGTCGCACCACTTAATCTAACCCAGTTATCGGGTTTGCATTTTACCGAGCCTGAGCTAAAGCGCTTTCCCTGCCTTGCACTCGCTTTTGCAGCTGCAAAGCAGGGCGGCACAAGCCCAACAATCCTAAATGCCGCTAATGAAATCGCAGTGGCAGCTTTTCTGAGTGGCAAGTTACCTTATCTCCGAATTGCGCAAGTGGTTGAGGCAACACTTAATCACCTAGAGAGCAAACAGGCCCAATCGATCGAGGATGTACTAGAGTCTGATCGTAAGGCTCGAGAAGCCGCCACTACTTATTTGATACAGGCCTAGTTCGTGGAAGTCCTCTCAACCCTTCTTTATTTTTTGGTCACCATCGGTATCTTGGTGAGTTTTCATGAGTTTGGCCACTACGCGGCAGCACGTTTGTGCGGTGTAAAAGTTTTACGTTTTGCAGTGGGCTTTGGAAAACCTCTTTTAAGCTTTCGGTCGAAATCGCAAACAGAGTGGGTTATTGCAGCCATTCCATTAGGCGGTTACGTCAAATTACTCGACGGCCGCGATACTGAGCAAATCATTAATGATGAAGATAGGCTTTGTGCATTTGATACTCAACCTTTATGGCAGCGCTCTTTTATTGTTGCTGCCGGACCGTTGGCTAATTTTTTACTAGCCATTCTCCTATTGGCATTTATTTACATCAATGGAGTGCAGCAACTGCCTGCTCAGATCAAAGCTCCTGCCGCACAAACCTTGGCCGCCCAATTAGATATGGAGGCTGGCGATGAGATTCTTGCTATGAAGTTAGACTCCGATAGTGAGTTTGTACCAATAGTGAGTTGGAATGATTTGCGTTGGAGATTATTGGATGCCATTACCGCAGAAGAGGGCTTTTCATTAGAGCTGGAATCAGAGGACGGCGAGGGCCATGTGGTTCAGTTTAGGGCCGAGAGCTTACCTCGGCTGAAACCAGATTCAGACCCATTTGCACGCTTAGGGATTTTGCCGATGCCGGGTAAAGATGACAAAGGAGAATCCACTTGGTTCGAGCTTCAACTAGACCCCCTTGATGCTTTGATTTATGCAGGAGAGCGAGTATGGTTAATCACGAAAGTATCAACCCGCATGATGACAGGGCTCATTACTGGATCGACCTCTCTAAAGCAATTGAGCGGCCCCATTAGTATTGCGGATATGGCTGGCAAGTCAGCCCAGTTTGGTTGGCAGTCGTTCTTATCCTTTTTGGCACTTTTGAGCATCAGTATTGGCTTATTAAACTTAGTGCCTTTACCCATGCTCGATGGCGGTCAGCTCCTGTATGATGCATGGGAGTTGGTCTCTGGAAAACGCTTGTCGATTGAGCTTCAAGAGATCTTTCAAAAATTTGGCTTTATATTGATCATTGCCTTAACTATTTTTGCTGTATTTAATGACCTACAACGATTTTTTCCGTCCTAATGCCACGTTCTAAAACCTCTCTCTTAGCAATTCTTAAGCGATCGATTAATGTGATTGCATCTCTGGTTTTAATGCTTGGTCTCCCAGTAAAGTCTGTGCATGCTGCAGAGCCATTTGTGGTTAAAGATATTCGGGTGGAGGGTTTGCAGCGCGTGGAGCCTGGAACAGTGTTTAGTTATCTACCTGTTCAAGTGGGTGAGCGCTTTACGAGCGAGAAGGCAGCAGATTCTATCAAGGCTTTATATGCCACAGGCTTCTTTCGGGATGTGCAGATTCAGGCGCAAGGTGATGTTTTAATTGTGATCGTGGAAGAACGTCCAACCATCTCGCGAATCGAGTTCACGGGGATGAAAGAATTTGACCAAGAGGTTGTTCGTAAGTCCCTGCGTACCGTTGGTGTTGCTGATGCTCGTTTTTATGACAAAGCCCTGATTGATAAAGCAGAGCAAGAGTTAAAGCGTCAGTATGTGAGCAAGGGGCTTTTTGCTGCCGAGGTTGTAACCACGGTTACGCCTGGGGCGCGTAATCAGGTTGCTATCTTTTTCAATATTGATGAAGGCCCAACTGCCAAGATCAAAGAAATTAATTTTATTGGTAACAAGGCTTTCAGTGAGAGCACTTTGCGAAGCGAGATGCAATTGCAAACGGGGGGATGGTTATCTTGGTATTCAAAAGATAATTTGTACTCCAAGCAAAAACTGACCGCTGATCTAGAAACAATACGTTCCTATTATTTAAATCGGGGCTATCTCGAGTTTGTGATTGAGTCGACCCAGGTTTCGATTACACCAGACAAAAAAGATATTTATCTCACTGTGAGTATTCGTGAGGGCAATAAATTTACTGTTAAGAACATTAGTTTGGCTGGCGAGTTACTGGGTAAGGAGAAGGAGTTTCGGTCTCTTCTTACCGTTAAACCGGGTGAGACCTTTTCATCTGCCAAGTTAGCCGAAAGCACCAAAGCGATTGCTGAGAAATTAGGCTCTTATGGATACGCTTTTGCAGTGATTAATCCTCAGCCTGATATCCGTCGAGATCTCAATGAGGTTGATATCACCTTGGTGGTAGATGCCGGACGGCGTGTTTATGTTCGCAAGGTTGAGATTACGGGGAATGCCAAAACACGTGATTTAGTTATTCGGCGGGAGATGCGTCAGTTTGAGAGCTCTTGGTTTGATAGCGAAAAAATTCGACTATCAAAGGAGCGCATTAACCGTACAGGCTATGTTAAGGATAGTGAAATCACCACGGCCGATGTCCCAGGCTCTCCAGATCAGGTTGACGTTAATGTGAAGGTAGAGGAGAAGCCTACAGGGGCGATCTCGATTGGTGCTGGATTCTCATCCACTGAGAAGTTGATCTTGACCGCGGGTATTAATCAAGAGAATGCCTTTGGAACGGGAACGAGTATTGGCTTAAATTTCGCACTGGGTAAAATTAACCAGTCCTTAGCCCTTTCTCAATACGACCCATACTTTACAGAGAATGGCATTAGTCGCTATACCGATTTGTTCTATCGTTCGAGTAAGCCCCTGTATTACGTAGGCGATTCTGAATATCAAATTAAATCAGTCGGTACCAATCTAAAGTTTGGAGTCCCCTATACGGAAGTTGACCGAGTCTTCTTTGGGAGTGGCTTTGAGTTATTTGATATCAACGTTACTCAAAATACCCCGCAACCCTACCAAAACTATGCAAATGCCTGGGGAGTTAGAACTCCCCCTGGTGGCCGAGTTCAAACCTACAATATTCCCGCTACGATTGGATGGGCGCGCGATGGCCGAGATAGTGCTTTGATTCCTTCCAAAGGTTCCTTACAGCGGTTATCAGGTGAGGTGGGTACGCCTCTGGGTAATTTAATGTTCTATCAATTGAATGCACAGTATCAGCAATACCACTCTTTCTCCAAAGGTAATATTTTGTCCTTCAATGGCGAGCTTGGTTATGGCGAGGCTTATGGTAGCAAGCCCTATCCGATTACCAAGAACTATTTCGTTGGCGGCATTGGTTCTGTGAGGGGCTATGCACCCGGGTCTTTGGGACCTAAGTATTACAACACTACCGTCGGGACTTGGTTGCCAACGGGCGGTCAGTCCAAGATCGTTACCAATGTGGAGTACACCTTCCCAGTCCCCGGCTCTGGAGTAGATAAGACCTTACGACTTTTTAGTTTTGTGGATGGCGGCAATGCCTTTCAAGACATTAATTTGGTCTTGCGCTACTCCTATGGCGTCGGTTTATCATGGATATCACCATTGGGACCCTTAAAATTTAGTTACGGTATCCCAATTAAGTCTCAACCCAATGATAATATTCAAAGATTACAGTTCCAGGTAGGTACGGCGTTTTAAAGGCAAGGAAAGAGAAGATGAAAAGATTATTAATGACAAATTGGGCTAAATTAGGCACGGTAGCTTTGCTGACTCTGTTCGGTTCAATGGCCCAGGCCCAAGATGCCGGTGCGCGCATTGCGTTTGTGAATGCTGAAAAGATTTTTGTTGAATCAAACATGGCTAAAGCAGCGCAGTCTAGACTCCAAAATGAATTTGCTAAACGCCAAAATGAAATTAGGGATGGCGCCCAAA
>JACCDI011004466.1_pt1 | contig 26467 bp, 22 predicted proteins | sample 7442791 | NCBI WGS metagenome assembly JACCDI01 (sample SAMN15323434, study PRJNA562643) | freshwater metagenome | isolation source: river surface water | place: USA:Blue River Watershed | collected 2017-08-15
ATCACCTGGTTGCGCAGCCTGCCCGAGCGCCACCGTGTGGCCGCCGACGGCGACCAGCCCGTGGCCGCCGTGCTGGCCCTGGCGCAGCGCCTCTTGGGGCCGCCGGGCTGAGCGCCTGCGGCGGCGCGGGCGCGCATGGGCGCGCGGCGATCACTCGCCCATCATGTTGTGCCGCACATGGCGCAAATGCGCCAGGCAGGTGGCACGGGCGCGGGCGGCATCGCGCGCCATCAGGGCCTGCACCAGGGCCCGGTGCTCCTGCTGGTACTCCAGTCGCCGCTCGGGCGTGACGCTGCGGCGCTTGAGCAAGCCCCACTCGGCCTGCTGGCGTGCCTGCGACATCAGGCCAAACACCGACAGGATGAAACGGTTGTGCGCGGCCTGCGCGATCACCTCGTGCAGCTGCGCGTCCCAGTGCTCAAAGTCCTCCAGGGTCTGCGCGGCCTCGGCCTGCTCGCAGCAGTGCAGCATCTGCTCGAAATCGCTGGCGCTGGCTTGCAGCACCACCAGCTCCATGATGGCCGGCTCCAGCACCAGGCGGGCGGTCATCAGGTCGGCGGGGCTCACATCGGCACCGCTGGGCACTTGCGCCAGGGCGCTGGCCAGTTGGGCGGGCACGCGCTGCCAGGCCTGCGGCGCCACATAGGTGCCGCTGCCCACGGTCTGCGAAATCAGGCCCTGGGCCTTCAGGCGCTGCAGCACCTTGCGCACGGCGGCGCGCGAGAGGCCCGTCTGTTCGCTGAAGACGCGCTCGGTCGGCAAACGCTCGCCGCTGGCCCAGCGTTGCTGGCGGATTTGCTCAAGAAGCTGCTGCTCAAAGGTCTCGGTGTTCATCATGGGCGCGGCCATGCCAGCCCTTTATTGGTTGAATTGGTTGTCATTTGACCGGTTTTGGTTGGGATCGAAATTGGGTGTTTTCCCTAGTTATCAAGGGCATCTTAGCCCCATAAGCTTTTGGCAATGGTTGATTTGGTTGTTTCCACACCCAATTTGGTTGAAAGCGTGATCGATGAAATTTGCAGCGTATTTTGAGGGCGGCGTCCCGCGTGTCGGGCAAGTCGACGCCGCCGGCGAACAGGTGCAAGCCCTGGACCTGAGCGCCGAGCAGGCCGAGGCCGGCGTGCTCAGCCTGGTGCTCCTGCAGGCGCAAGGCCTGCCCCTGCCGGGCGTGATCGGTTCGCCGGTGCCGCTGACGCAGGTGAAATGGCGTGCCCCCCTGCCCCATCCGCGCCGCAATCTCTTCTGCGTGGGGCGCAATTATCACGCCCACGCCAAAGAGCTGGCGGGCTCGGTTTTTCGCAACAGCAACCAGCAGACCGAGGGCTGGCCCATTGTGTTCACCAAGGTGCCCGAGACGGTGATTGCGCACCAGGAAACCGTGCGCCTGCCCCACGGCATCAGCGAGCAGATCGACTACGAGGCCGAGCTGGCCATTGTGATCGGGCGCGCGGGCCGCAACATCCCGCGCGAGCAGGCCCTCTCGCACATCTGGGGCTACACCCTGGTCAACGACGTCACCGCGCGCGATGTGCAGATGCGCCACCAGCAATGGGACCTGGGCAAGTCCTTCGACACCTTCTGCCCGATGGGCCCCTGGGTCGTGACCGCCGATGCGCTCGATGCCATGCACACCCGCATTCGCGGCTGGGTCAATGGCGAGCTGCGCCAGGACGCGCGCACCGAGGACATGATGTTTGACATCCCCAGCCTGATCGAGACCTGCTCGCGCGGCATCACCTTGCTGCCCGGCGACATCATCGCCACCGGCACGCCCGCTGGCGTGGGCATGGGCATGACCCCGCCCACGTATCTGCGCCGCGGCGACCGTGTGCGCGTCGAGGTCGATGGCCTGGGCGTGCTGGAAAACCCCTTTGACTGACGGCCCGCCCGAACGGCGCGCCGCATTCCCCCCGCATTTCAACCGCACCTTGCGTGCAAGACCCACAGGAGTACCCTCAATGAGCAACGTGACATGGACTGGCGGACAGGAGCATTGGACCCAAAAGGGCGATGTCCGGCTGTTCCTATGGGAGAAGAAGGCCAAGCCGGGCGTGCCGCACCAAGGCACCCTCTTTTTTGTGCATGGCTCGTCCATGGCCTCGCAGCCCACGTTTGACCTGCATGTGCCGGGCCGCCCGTATTCGTCGGTGATGGACTGGTTCTGCGAGCGCGGCTTTGACTGCTGGACCATGGACAACGAGGGCTATGGCCGCTCCAGCAAGCACCGCCCCATCAACTGCAACATCAGCAATGGCGCCGACGACCTGGCGGTGGGCACCGAGTATGTGATGCAGCGCAACGGCGGCCGCAAGCTCTACATGTACGGCATTTCGTCCGGCGCCCTCAAAGCCGGCCTGTTTGGCGAGCGCCACCCCGAGCGCATCGAGCGCATTGCGCTGGACGCCTTTGTCTGGACCGGCAAGGACAGCCACACGCTGGAGAACCGTCGCAAGAAACTGCCCGAGTACCAGCAGATGAACCGCCGGCCGATCGACCGCGACTTTGTCTTCAGCATCTTCAACCGCGACCATCCCGGCACGGCCGACGACGCCACGATCAATGCCTTTGCCGATGCCATCCTCACCCTGGATGACTCGATGCCCACCGGCACCTATGTCGACATGTGCGCGCACCTGCCGCTGCTCGACCCCACGCGCCTGCCCGTGCCCACGCTGGTGATGCGTGGCGAGTGGGACGGCATTGCCAGTTACCAGGACCTGATCGACTACTACAACCTGCTGCCCAACACGAACAAGCAGTTTGTGCTGATGCAGGGCATCTCGCATGCCAGCTTCCAGCAGAAGAACTACCTGATGGTCTATCACATCCTGCACAGCTTCTTCACCATGCCGGAACCGGTCTACAAGGGGTAATGCCATGTCCAATCGTCGTCGCTCCCTCCTCCTGGGTGCTGCAGGTCTGCTGGCCAGCAGCGCCGTCTGGTCGCAAGCCGCGACCTATCCCAACCGGCCGATCAAGATGATCGTGCCGTTCGCACCGGGCGGGTTCACCGATGTGGTGGCCCGCGTGGTCGGGCAACGCCTGGGGCAAAGCCTGGGCCAATCCATCGTGATTGAAAACAAACCGGGGGCAGGGTCGACGATTGGCACCGCCGAGGTGGCCAAGGCCGCGCCCGATGGCTACACGCTGGTGATGATCTCGACCACGCACACCGTCAGCCCGGCCATCTACAAAAACCTGCCCTACGACAGCGTCAAGTCCTTTGCACCGGTCACGCGCCTGGTGGACTCGGCCTATGTGCTGCTGGCGCATCCGAAACTGCCGGCCAGCAATGTGCGCGAGCTGATCGCGCTGGCCAAGGCACAGCCCGACAAGATTCACTACGCCTCGTCGGGCAACGGGAGTTCGCAGCACCTGATGGGCGGCATGTTCGAGGCCATGGCTGGCGTTCAGATGAAGCATGTGCCCTACCGCGGCAGTGCCGGCGCGGCCAACGACCTGGTGGCCGGGGTGGTGGAAACCAGTTTTGCCGGCGTGCCCAATGCGCTCACGCATGTGCCCACCGGCCGACTCAAGGCCTTGGCCGTGACCACGGCCAAGCGAATCCCGCAACTGCCCGATGTGCCCACGCTGGCCGAAGCCGGTGTACCCGGCTACGAGGCCTCGGTCTGGCTGGGTTTGCTGGCCCCGGCCAACACCCCGCGCGACATCGTGATGAAGCTCAACACCGAGATCGCCAAGGTGCTGGCGCAACCGGAAACGCGCAAAGCCCTGTTTGACGCCGGTGTGGACCCCTCGCCTTCAACACCCGAGGAGTTGGGGGCGCAGATCGTGCGCGAGATCGATCGCTGGGGCCAGGTCGTCAAATCCGCCGGCATCAAGATGGAGTGAGGCTGCGCCCGGGCCGTGCCGCCAGCGCAAGCAATGCGCGCGTGACGGCCCACAGCGTGGCCTCGTCCAGCGTGACGGGGTCGGGGTCCAAGGCCAGGCGCTGCGGATAGAACAGGCCCAGGTCCAGGCCCACCCCCAGGCCCAGGATCTGCACCTGGCCGCGCGCCAGCTCGGCCGCCACCACCTGGCGCAGGTGCTGGTCCAGGTAGTGCTCGTCGTTGGCTTGCGCGGTGGCGCTGTCCATGGGGCAACCGTCCGAGACCACCAGCAGCAGGCGCCGCGTGACCGCTTGCGCGCGCAGGCGCTCGCACGCCCACTGCACCGCCTCGCCGTCCAGCCCCTCGCGAAACAGGTCCGGGCGGCGCAGCGCGGCCAGGCCCAAGCGGCCCTGGCGCCAGCTTTGCGCCGCCGATTTGAACACCAGGTGCAGGCGCTCATTGAGGCGGCCCGGCGCCTGCGGCCGACCCGCGCGTTGCCAGTCGCGCAGCGCGCGGCCACCATGCCAGGCACCGGTGCCAAAGCCCAGGATCTCGACCTGCACCCCAGCCAGCGACAGGGCGCGGCCCAGCACATCGGCCAACAGCGACAGGCGCCGTGCATGCGCCTTCATCGAGCCCGAACAATCGAGCAGCAGCGTGACCGCGCACTGCATGGCCGGCGGTGAGGGGATGTCCTTGAACACGGCGCGCTGCTGCGGATCGCTCACCAGCTGGGCCAGGCGCGCAGCATCCAGGTAGCCGCTGTCTTGCCCCAGGCGCCAGCCACCGCGCTGTGGGCTGGCCAGGGCCTGCCGAAACAGGCGCGCCAGACGCGGCACCGGGTAAGCCGCCTGCAGCAGCTCCTGGTCCATGGCCGCACGCAGCTCGGTCAGTTGCGCCGCACGCACCAGCGAGGTGGCGGCGGCCTCGCGGTCGTGTTGGCGGCTGAACACGCGGTACTGCTGCGCGCTGGCCTGCCAGGTGCGGCTCTCGCCGCTTTGGGCCTGCGGCAACTCGGCCGCGTCGCTGCGTGGCGGAGGCAAGCGCAGCGCAAAGCCGTTGCGCCGGCGCGCGCGCGCGGCGCCGTTGGGCACCTCGGCCTGCGCGCTGCGCACCGCCTGCCCCACCCAGCGCGCCAATTCCAGCGCCACCAGCGCGTAGGCCTGCTGGTCGTGCCGGTGCTGGCGCAGGCCTTGCCAGCATGGGCCCAGCGCCTGCGACAGGTGCGCGCGCGTGGCCTCCATCAGGTCGCCCATGCGCTCGGGCACCTCGTGCGCGGTCAGCCGTGTCCAGGCCGACATGGCCACCGTGAACAGCAAGATGCCCAGGCTGGTTTCGGTCAGGCCGGAATCGACAAAATCCTGCGCCCAGGCCTCAAAGCGCTGGCGCAGATTGGCCTGCACCCCGGGCCAGTCGGGCGGCGCCAGGCTCTCGACCCGCAGCTGCTCCAGCAGCTCAAAGACCAGGTGCTCCACCGGATCGGTGGGGGCCATGCGCGCATGCCCATCGGCCTGGCTGTGGCGCTGGCGCAGCGCCGCGCCGTCCAGCAGACCGCGCTGGCCCTGGGCATCGTCGGGCACCTCGCTCTGGTGCGGTGCGAGCAGCGGCAGCGGCTCGGTGCCTTGGTACAGGGTGTGGGCGCTCCACTGCAGGCGGGCGTCGCCGCTGAGGGCGCGCAGCACGGCGCTGCCCAGCTGGGCCTGCAGCGCCTGCCGGGCCTGCGCCGATGCGTCCTCAGTGGCCATGCAGGAGCGCGCTGGCCGGGTCGGCCAGATCGGGCAGGTCCTGGCCAAAGCAGCGCTGGAAATACTCGCGCACCACGCGCCGCTCGCCCGGCTCGCACTTGTTGAGAAAGCTCAGGTGAAAGGCCAGCTCAGGGCGCTGAAAGATCACGCTGTTCTCGGCCCAGGTGATGACGCTGCGCGGCGACATGAGCTGCGTCAGATCGCCCACCGCAAAGCCCTGGCGCGTCAGCCCGGCCAGCGCCACCATGGCCCGCACCAGCGCATGCCCGGCCGGGTGATCCAGGGCGGGCACACGCGCCAGCACAATGCGCGCCTCTTCTTCGGGCGGCAGGTAGTCCAGCGTGGCCACCAGGCTCCAGCGGTCGAGCTGCGCATGGTTGAGCAACTGGGTGCCGTGGTAGAGGCCGTTCAGATTGCCCTGCCCCAGGGTGTTCATGGTGGCAAACAGGCGGAAGAAGGGATGCGGCTCGATCACGCGGTTCTGGTCGAGCAGGGTCAGCCGCCCCTCTCGCTCGAGCACGCGCTGGATCACGAACATCACATCGGGCCGGCCAGCGTCGTACTCGTCAAACACCAGCGCCACCGGTCGCTGCAGCGCCCAGGGCAGCATGCCCTCCTGGAACTCGGTCACCTGCTGGCCCTCGCGCAACACGATGGCGTCGCGCCCGATCAGGTCCAGGCGCGTGATGTGGCCGTCCAGGTTCACACGCACGCAAGGCCAGTTCAGGCGCGCGGCAATCTGCTCGATGTGGGTGGACTTGCCGGTGCCATGCAGGCCTTGCAGCACCACACGGCGGTTGTGTGCAAAGCCCGCCAGAATGGCCAGCGTGGCCTGCGGGTTGAGGCGATAGGCCGGATCGATCTCGGGGACCAGCGCGTCACGGGTCGCAAAAGCCGGCACCTGCATGTCGGTGTCCAGGCCAAACACATCGCGCACACCGACCCAGTGCGGGGCGGGCAGTTGGGCGGGATCACTCGTCATCGCTGGCATCCGGTGGGCATTCGTCGTTGATGCGCGCCATGGCCTCGGCGGCCTGGCGCAGCCTGGGCAGAATGGCCAGCGCGCGCTCGCGCGTCATGCGCATGACCGGGGCCTGCACCGCCAGCCCCATGTTCGAGAGGCCTTGCGCCGAGGGCACCAACACCCCCAGGCACAGCAGGCCAGGCAAAAATTCCTCGTTGTCAAAAGCATAGGCCTGGGCCCGCACCGTCTCGAGCTCTTGCTCCAGGTCCTGCGTGCTGGTCAGTGTGTTGGCGGTGAATTTCTCCAGCGGCACCGCGCCGAGCAGGCGGCGCCGCTGCGAGGCCGTCAGCTGGCTCAGGAACAGCTTGCCAGTGGCCGAGCAGTGCGCGGGCACGCGCGAGCCAGGGTGCAGGTAAAAGCGCAGCGGCGCGGCGGTCTCCACGCGGTCGAGGTACAGCACCTCGCTGCCCGAGAAGGCCGTCAGGTTGCAGCTCTCGCCCACCTCGTCCACCAGCTGGCGCAGCACCGCATGGCGCGCACCATGGGTGGTGTTGTTGAGCAGCACGCTCTCGGCCAGGCGCATCAGGCGCTGACCGGTGCCGTAATGGCGGCCATTGCCCTCGCGCGCCAGCATGCCCGCGCCCTCGAGCTGCTGCAGCATGCGGTGCAGGGTGGGTTTGGGCAGGCCGGTCTCCTGGACCATGGCCTGCAAGGTGAAGGGCGCGTCCTGGCGCGCAATCACCTCCAGCAAGGCAAACAGGCGCAGGTTGGGGGTGTCGCCGTCCAGGCGGGCCGGCGGTCGATGGCTGGGGTCTTGCATCATGGGCCCATCTTAATAAATTTCTTTTTTCGAGTCAATTTATTCCATAAAAAGAGATTTGTGTTGACAAGCCAGGAAGGAAAGACCTAGACTTGCGCCATCAGTTTCATTTTTCGAAACCTGATGTTCAATATTTAACAGGAGACCAGCATGACTGCAACCGACAATCGCAAGGTGGTGGAAGGCGTCCAGAAGATGACCCCCTCCGAGGCCTTTGTGGAAACCCTGGTGGCCAATGGTGTGACCGAGATGTTCGGCATCATGGGCTCGGCGTTCATGGACGCCATGGACATTTTTGCCCCCGCCGGCATCAAGCTGATCCCGGTGGTGCACGAGCAAGGCGCGGCCCACATGGCCGACGGCTATGCGCGCGTCTCGGGTCGCCATGGCGTGGTGATCGGCCAGAACGGCCCTGGCATCAGCAATTGCGTGACCGCCATTGCCGCGGCCTATTGGGCGCACAGCCCGGTGGTGATCGTGACCCCCGAGACCGGCACCATGGGCATGGGCCTGGGCGGCTTCCAGGAGGCCAACCAGCTGCCGATGTTCCAGGAGTTCACCAAGTACCAGGGCCATGTGTGCAATCCCAAGCGCATGGCCGAGTTCACCGCACGCTGCTTTGACCGCGCCATCTCCGAGATGGGCCCGACCCAGCTGAACATCCCGCGCGACTACTTTTACGGCGAGATCCAGTGCGAAATCCCCAAGCCGATGCGCGTCGAGCGCGGCGCCGGCGGCGAGAACAGCCTGAACGCAGCGGCCGAGCTGCTGGCGCAGGCGCGCTTCCCGGTCATTCTGGCCGGCGGCGGCGTGGTGATGGGCGATGCCGTGGCCGAGTGCCAGGCCCTGGCCGAGCGCCTGGGCGCACCGGTCGTGACCGGTTACCTGCGCAACGACGCCTTCCCGGCCAAGCACCCGCTGTGGGCCGGCCCGCTGGGCTACCAGGGCGCCAAGGCCGCCATGAAGCTGATCGCGCAGGCCGATGTGGTGATCGCGCTGGGCTCGCGCATGGGGCCGTTTGGCACCCTGCCCCAGCATGGCATGGACTACTGGCCCAAGAACGCCAAGATCATCCAGGTCGAGGCCGATCACACCAACCTGGGCCTGGTCAAGAAGATCCATGTGGGCATCCACGGCGACGCCAAGGCGGTGGCCAAAGCGCTGACCGAGCGCATCGCCCAGAAAACGCTGGCCTGCGACGGCAACAAGGCCGAACGTGCCGCCACCATCGCGGCCGAGAAGGCCGCCTGGGAAGCCGAGCTGGACGCCTGGACGCACGAGCGCGACCCCTATAGCCTGGACATGATTGCCGAGGCCGAAGGCGAGCGCACGCCCACCGGGGGCCAATACCTGCACCCGCGCCAGGTGCTGCGCGAGCTGGAAAAGGCCATGCCGCCGCGCGTGATGGTCTCGACCGACATTGGCAACATCAACTCGGTGGCCAACAGCTACCTGCGTTTTGACGAGCCGCGCAGCTTCTTCGCGCCCATGAGCTTTGGCAACTGCGGCTACGCCCTGCCCACCATCATCGGCGCCAAGTGCGCAGCGCAAGACCGCCCGGCCATTGCCTACGCAGGCGACGGCGCCTGGGGCATGAGCATGGTCGAGATCATGACCGCCGTGCGCCACGACATCCCGGTCACCGCGGTCGTCTTCCACAACCGCCAGTGGGGCGCCGAGAAGAAGAACCAGGTCGATTTCTACAACCGCCGCTTTGTGGCGGGCGAGCTCGACAGCGAGAGCTTTGCCGGCATTGCCAAGGCCATGGGCGCCGAGGGCATCGTGGTCGACCGCCTGGAGGACGTGGGTCCGGCGCTGCAAAAAGCGATCGACATGCAGATGAACGAGCGCAAGACCTGCGTGATCGAGATCATGTGCACCCGCGAGCTGGGCGACCCTTTCCGCCGCGACGCGCTCAGCAAGCCGGTGCGCTATCTGGACAAATACAAGGACTACGTCTGAGTCCCGCCTGCCCGGTGGTCGCTGCCCTGGGTGGCGACCACCGGACGATTTGCTTCTTGGTCGTGTTCCGGACCTTGCCATGAGCCCTGATTCCCGTTCCGCGGCCGCGGTGCCGCACCCCCATCTGGCGCAGCTGCTCACGCGGGCGCGCCAGGCCGGCCCCATCCGTGTGGCCGTGGCCTATCCCTGCGACGCCAGCACGCTGCAGTCTTGCCTGCAAGGCGCAGCGCAAGGCCTCATCGAGCCCGTGCTGGTGGGCCCGCGCGCGCGCATCGAAGCCGCGGCGGCACCAGCGGGCCTGTCGCTGGCGGGCTTGCCCATGCTCGACACGCCCGATGAGCCACGCCAGGCAGCCTTGCGGGCGGCAGCCCTGTGCCGCGACGGCGACTGCGCGGCCCTGATGAAGGGCAGCCTGCACAGCGACGACCTGCTGGCCGCCGCGGTGGCCCGCGAGTCGGGACTGCGCGGCGAGCGACGCGCCAGCCATGTGTTTGTGCTGGACATGCCCCAGTTGGACCGGCCGCTGCTGATCACCGATTGCGTGGTCAACATCGCGCCCACGCTGATGGACAAGCGCGACATTGCGCAAAACGCCATCGACCTGGCGCGCGCCATCGGCATCGCGGTGCCGCGGGTGGCGGTGCTGTCGGCGGTCGAGACGGTCAACCCGGCCATCCCGGGCACCATCGACGCGGCCGCGCTGTGCAAGATGGCCGAGCGCGGCCAGATCAACGGCGGTGTGTTTGACGGCCCCCTGGCCTACGACAACGCCATCTCGGTGGAGTCGGCGCAGAACAAGGGCATTGTCTCGAGCGTGGCCGGTCACCCGGATGTGCTGCTGGTGCCCAATCTGGAAGCGGGCAACATGATTTACAAGCAGCTGGTCTACATGGCGCAGGCCGATTGCGCCGGCGTGGTGCTGGGCATGAAGGTGCCGGTCATCCTGACCAGCCGCTCGGACTCGGTGGACAGCCGCATCGCCTCGTGCGCCTTGGCCGCGCTCAAGAGCCGCCACGACCATCCCCTGGGGCGGGCGGCATGAGCGACGCACCCATGGCCGTTCGTCAAGAGAGCCCTTGGCTGGCCCCGGGCTGGCGCCTCTTGCCCTGGATGGCGCGCCTGCCGGGCAGCGCGCTGGCCTTGCTGGTGGCCTTGTCGGCCAGCTTTGTGGCGCAATCCCATGGCGGCCCCACCCTGCTCTACGCGCTCTTCTTTGGCGTGGCTTTTCATTTTTTGAGCCATGACGGCCGCATCCGCCAAGGCTTGGATTTTTGCGCGCGCGGTGTGCTGCGCCTGGGGGTGGGCCTCTTGGGCGCACGCATCACCGCCGAGCAGATCATGGGCCTGGGCTGGCAAACCGCCGCCGTGGTGGTGCTGGCCGTGCTCAGCACCTTGCTGCTGGGCACCTGGCTGGGCCAGAAAATGGGCATGAGCCGCGCGCAAGGCGTGCTCAGCGGCGGTGCGGTGGCCATTTGCGGCGCCTCCGCCGCGCTGGCGATTTCGGCGGTGCTCCCGCGTGAGCGCGACAGCGACCGCAGCACCCTCATGGTGGTCGTCACGGTGACGGTGCTCTCGACCGTGGCCATGGTGCTGTATCCCCTGCTCGTGCGCGCCCTGGGCCTGCCCCCAGCGCTGGGCGGCCTGTTTCTGGGCGGCACCATCCACGACGTGGCGCAGGTGGTGGGCGCGGGCTACACGATTGATCAGGCCACGGGCGACATCGCCACCATCGTCAAACTGTTCCGGGTGTCGATGCTGGCGCTGGTGGTGGCGGTGATCGCGGCGGTGTTCCGTCGCGAGCGCGCCCTGCTGGCGCAGGACCACGAAGCCGCCAGCCCGGGCCTGTTGCCCTGGTTTTTGTGGCTGTTCGTGGCGCTGGTCGCCATCAACTCCCTGGGTTGGCTGCCCCCCCAAGCCCAGCACACCATGGGTGATCTATCGCGCGGGTGCCTGGTGCTGGCCATTGGCGCGCTGGGCATGAAGACCTCGTTTGCACAACTGGCACAGGCGGGCTGGCGGCCGTTTGCCCTGTTGCTGATCGAGACCCTTTGGATGGCGGCACTGGTGCTGCTGTGCATTGGGCTGCTGCGGGCTTGACCCATGACCCGCCCGCAGGCCTCACAATTGCCGGGTGACATTTCCCGCTAAGGCTTTATGAGCAGACCCATCAACGGTGCCATGTGGAATGAGCTGTTCCAGCGCTCGGGCCGAGAGGGCCTGAGCCTGCAAGGGCAGGTGCGCGCCATGCTGGTGGACGCCATCCACGCCGGTATCCTGCCGCTCAACGAGCCGGTGCCCTCAAGCCGCAAGCTGTCCGAAGAGCTGGGCATTGGCCGCATCACCGTGGTGCTGGCCTACCAGCAGCTGACCGAAGAGGCCTTTCTGATCAGCCACCAGCGGCGCGGCCATTTTGTGAACCCCGAGTTCCAGCGCGGCCGCGTGAGCAGCTCACCCCCCGCCAGTGGCGCGGCGGTCAACAGCGACGCCAAAACCGACTGGGGCCCGCGCCTGTGCCTGCAGCCCACCGCGCATCGCAGCATCGTCAAGCCCACCGACTGGCAGTCCTTTCGCTACCCGTTTCTGTACGGCCAGTTCGACAAGGAGCTGTTCCCCACATCGGCGTGGCGCGAGTGCTGCATGAAGGCGCTGAGCGTGCTCGACATCCGCAAATGGGCGCCCGACCTGATCACCCGCGACGATGAATCGCTGATCCAGCAAATCCAGTCCAAGATCCTGCCGCGACGTGGCGTCTGGGCCAACAGCGACGAGCTGATCATCACCGTGGGTGCCCAGCATGCGCTGTACATGGTGGCCGATCTGCTCATGCGCGAGGGGACCGCGGTGGCGGTCGAAGACCCCTGCTACCCCGACGCGCGCAACATCTTCAGCAGCCGCACATCCAACATCGTGGGCCTGCCCGTCGACGCGCACGGCCTGCCGCTGCAGCCGCAGCTGCAACAGATCGACTACGTCTACACCACACCGAGTCACCAGTGTCCCACCGGCGTGACCATGCCGCGCCAGCGGCGCGAGGCACTGCTGCAGATGGCGCAGGCGCACGACTTTGTGATCATCGAGGACGACTACGAAAGCGAGAACAGCTTTGAGGGCGACCCGATCCCGGCGCTCAAGAGCATGGACCGGCACGACCGGGTGATTTACATCGGCTCGCTCTCCAAAAGCCTGGCCCCGGGCCTGCGCATTGGTTACATCGTGGCCGCCCCGGCGCTGATCGAGCAGTTGCGCGCCCTGCGCCGCCTGATGCTGCGCCACCCCTCCACCTTCATCCAGCGCACGCTGGCCATGTTCATCTCCTTGGGCCATTACGACGCGCAGCTGCGCCGCCTGGCGCAGGCGCAGCGCGAACGCCACGAGGTGCTGGTGGGGGCGCTGGCGCGCCACATGCCCGAATGCCAGGCGGTGCCCGTCAGCGGCGGGGGGGCGCTTTGGGTGCGCATCCCCGACACGGTGCGCGCCGAAGAACTCGCGCGGCGCGCCGCCGCGCTGGATGTGCTGATCGAGCCGGGCGATGTGTTCTTTCTGGCCAGCACCCCGCCGGCCAATTACATCCGCCTGGGCTACCAGTCCATTCCCAGCCAGGACATCGACCAGGGCATTGCCCAATTGGCCGAGGTGCTGCGCAGCATGCGCTGACGGCCCCGCTGGGGGGCCGTCCATCATCCGTTCAAAGCACAGAGACTGGGGCGGCGTGCTGCGCATGCACGCCGCAGAGCCGCCCAGGGCTCAGACCTTGCCCTTCCAGGGCACCAGGACCTTTTCCAGGTGACGCATGAGCAGGTCAAACACAAACGCAAACAGGCCGATCACGATGATGCCCATGATCACCACGTCCGAGGCCAGGAACTCGGCCGCGTTCAGCACCATAAAGCCCAGGCCCATGTTGGACGCCACCATCTCGCCCGCCACCAGCGTGGTCCAGCCCACCCCGATGCCGATGCGCATGCCGGTGAAGATCTCGGGCAGCGCCGACTTCAGGATCACATGCCAGATCACCTGGGTGCGGCTGGCCCCCATGGAGTAAGCGGCGTGGATCTGCTCGATCGAGACCGAGCGAACGCCCGAACGCGCGGCAATCGCCATCGGCGCGAAGATGGCCAGGTAGATCAGGTAGACCTTGGAGAATTCGCCAATGCCAAACCAGATGATGACCATGGGCAGGTAGGCCAATGGCGGCAGCGGGCGGTAGAACTCGATGGGCGGATCAAAGATACCGCGCGCCACCCGGCTCACGCCCATCATCACACCAATCGGAATGGCGGTCAGACAGGCCAGCGCGAAGGCGCCAAACACACGCATCAGGCTGATGGCGGTGTGCTCCCACAAGGTGGAGCCGGCAAAGCCCTCGGTCGAGACCGAGATGAACTTGCCGATCACCGCTTGCGGCGTGGGCAAAAACAAAGGCTTGACCAGGCCAGAGTTGCTGACCACGGTCCACAAGAGCAGCAAGACCACCACGGTCACCGAGGCGATGGCGGCGGCACTGCCCTGACCCGGCGCACCGAAGTGCTCGCCCGGGCGGACCGATCGTTTGGCAAAGACAGAAGATTTCATGGCGGCTCCGGCAGGGGCAGCAGAACGCGCCTGGGATGCGGTGGTCCAGGCGGGGGAGGTGGAGAGTTCAGGCATGGGCCAGCTGCTCCTGTTGACCGGCGCGCTCGTCGCCATAAATGATGCCGAGCACGATCTCGCGCATGCGGATGAACTCGGGGCTCGATTTGATGGCGCGAGCGTCACGCGTCTTGAGGAACTGGCGGTTGAAGTCCAGCTCGTAATGATGCGTGATACGGCCAGGACGCGGCGACATCACGATCAGGTGCGAGGCCAGAAACAAGGCCTCTTCCACGCTGTGCGTGATGAAGAAGAACATCTTCTGCGTGCGCTGCCAGACTTCGAGCAACAGCTCCTGGATGGTCTCGCGGGTGAGCGCATCCAGCGCTGCCATCGGCTCATCCATGAGCAGCATGGCGGGGTCGCAGGTGAGCGCACGCGCAATGCCCACGCGCTGCTGCATCCCGCCCGAGAGCTGGTAAATCATGTGCTGGTGAAAGTCCTGCAAGCCCACCAGCTCCAGGTTGCGCGCGGCAATCTCGCGCCGCTGCGCTTTGGGAACCCCTTGCAGCTTGAGGCCAAACTCGGTGTTCTCCATCACGTTCAGCCAGGGCAGCAGCGCGTGTTTCTGAAACACCACCCCGCGGTCCATGCCCGGGCCTTCAATGGGCTGACCGCCCAGCAGCATCTGGCCGCTGCTGGGGGCAATGAAACCGGCCATCAGGCTCAGCAGCGTGGTCTTGCCGCAACCCGATGCGCCCAGCGCAACCACAAAGTCGCCGCGCTCGATGGTGAGGTTGATGTGATCCAGCGCATGCACCTGCTCGGTGGGCGTGCGCCCGGGGTAGATCACGCTGACCCCGCGAATTTCCAAAGACTCTGACGTGCTCATCATGGCTCCAGACCGGGCCCCGCGCATGGGCGGGGCCCCAAGGGTTTACTTGAGTTTCATGGCCGCTTCAACATAGCGCGGCGTGACGAAAACGCTGTAGTCGGGCGCTGCCGCGTCGATGCGCTTTTGCTCTTTCAGAAAGGCCGCTGTCGAGGTCAAGGCCTTCGTGGCGCCACCATTTTTGCCACCCCCGAGCCAAGCCTCGGACGCTTGCTGGGCCATGGTGGGATACGCGTAGAGCTTGATGGCGTCGGCCGAGTCCTTGGGCTCGCCACCAATCTTGCCGGCAATCGCTTTGGCATTGGCCGAGGTCGGGCCCCACTGCGCAGGGTTGCTGCGCAGCGATTCGTCGGCGTCGGCAATGGCCTTGACGAACTTGGCCATGAAGTCGGCGTTCTTCTCGCCCCAGCCCTTTTGCACGGCCACGCCGTCGAACGTGGCCTTGCCTTTTTTGCTGAGCTCGCCCGAGGTCACGAGCACCTTGCCGTTTTGCTTGATGCGCGCCAGCGCCGGGTCCCACACAAAGGCGGCGTCAATGTCGCCGCGCTCCCAAGCCGCCGCAATCTGGTTGGGCTGCATGTTCAGCAACTGCACATCCGAGGCCTTCAGGCCCCACAACTCCAGCGCGAACATGGTGTGAAAGTGCGTGGTCGACACAAAGGGCACACCGATTTTCTTGCCCTTGAGGTCGGCGGGCTTGTTGACGCCCGAGCCATTGCGGACCACCATGGCCTCGGCCTCGTTGATGTCGTCCAGAATCCAGAACAGCTGCAGGTCCACACCACGGCTGACGGCGGCGGCCAGCGGGCTCGAACCGATCACGCCGATGTGGACATCGCCCGAGGTCATGGCGGTGGCCACCTTGGCGCCCGATTCAAACTGGCGCCAATTGATTTTGTAGCCGGTGGCTTTTTCCACCGTGCCATTGGCCATGGCCACGATCAGCGGACCGGCGATCTGCTGGTATGCGATGGTGACTTCCCGGGTTTGCGCCTGGGTGGCACCGGTGAACAGCCCGGCGGCGAGCAGGCCCGCAGCCAAGGCGCTGCGGCGGGTGATGGATGCATGAATCGTCATGGTTGTCTCCTCTTGTTGATGGTCAGTGCTTTGCGTGGGTGAGGCGCCATCGCAGCCTGCGATGGCGGTCACGACCGCTTGGCCAATTCATTGTGGGCGCGTCGTGCAAGCCAGGTGTAGCGCCAGTTCTCGAGATTCGCTAGAACCACTCCAACGTGGGGTCAGCCGTGTGCACACGCGCGTTGTCATCGGGCATTCAGGCCTTGGCCGGCAGCGGCGGGCGGTCTTTGCGGAACGCGTTCTTGATGGCGATCTTGCCGTTGCGAAAGGTGAACACATCGACCATGCGCGCCTCGATGCGGGTGCCGTCGGCACGGGTGCCCTTGAAGGTCGACTCCGACACGCCGCGGTCCCCGCACACAAAGTGCACGCCATCGAGCCAGGCCGCATCGGGGCATGTTTGCCAGGCCAGGGCAAAGCCCTCGCGCACGGCGTCGCGGCCGACAAAGCTGCGGCCCAGCAGGTCCGGGCCGGCCACGGCGTGGAATTCGCAGTCCTCGGCCATGAAGCCCATCAGCGCTTCCAGGTCATGCCGGTTCCAGGCGGCGGCAAAGGCTTCGAGCATCTGGGTGCTCACCTCGGGGGATGTGGGGGTCATGGGGTCTCCTGTTGACGCGGCGCACCCCTTGCGGGCGCCGCACGGTGTGCATGCTAGGGGGCCCCTGCACGGGCCCTTAGCACCACGGCCCGTCTATCGATAGGTCCAGTGGGCCGGCGGATCGTTTTGCCGACACAACTGGACCTATGGAATGGCGGCGATTGGCGCTAACGGGGCGCCGCATGGCCTCGCTAACCTTGCATCCATGCGCACTGCCAAGCGCGGCCCCTGGCCGTTGCGTGGCGCGACCGACCACGGAGACCCTGCATGAAAGACAACGTCAAGCCCCGCCCGGGGGTGCTCAATCCTTACGATCCGCAGTACGACCCCCTGGTCGACCGGACCCCGGGCCATGGGCGTGATTACGCCCCCACCTATTGGGTCGGCACCGCCGGCACCCCACCCGCCGACGATGGCCCCATCCGCAGCGATGTGGATGCCGATGTGGTGGTGGTGGGCTCGGGCTTTACCGGCCTGTCGACCGCGCTGCACCTGGCCCGCGAACACGGCATCCGCGCCACCGTCCTCGAGGCCAACCAGACCGTGTGGGGGTGCACCAGCCGCAACGGGGGCCAAGGCCAGAACGCCAGCGGTCGCCTGTACCGCTCGCAATGGATCGAGCGCTGGGGCAAGCCCACCGCGCTGCGCCTGGACGCCGAGATCCGCGAAGGCTTTGAGACCTTCAAATCGCTGGTGCAGGAGTTCCCCGAGTGCGAGCCTCAGCCGGGCGGTCACCTCTACATCGCGCACCGCGAAAAAAAGATGGCCTTCCTGCACCACGAGGCCAAGGTCATGCGCGATGTGTTTGGCTACGACACCCGCATGCTGAGCGCGCAAGAGGTGCGCGAGCAATACGTCAACGACGCCGAGACCTACGGCGCCCTGCACGAGCCCGACGGCATTGGCGTGCACCCGCTCAAGCTGGCTTTTGGGTATTTGCGCAAGGCGCGTGAGCTGGGCGTGAAGGTCCACCCCAGCAGCCCGGTGCTGGGCATGCAAACCATCAACGGGGTTCACCACCTGCAAACGCCAGGCGGCACCGTGCGGGCACGGGCGGTGGCCTTTGCGACCGGCGGCTACACCAGCAACGGCCTGCACCCGCGGCTGGACAGCAAGATCATGCCCATCCTCTCGAACTCGCTGGTCACGCGCGTGCTGACCGAAGAAGAGCTGGCGGCCACCAATTTCAAGACCACCGAGGTGATCACCGACACCCGCACGCTGCGCTTTTATTACCGCCGCCTGCCCGACAACCGGGTGCAAATCGGCAGCCGCAGCTCGGTCACCGGCGCCGACGCGCCCAATCCGGTGCACATGGCCAAGCTGGTCGATGGCCTGCACCGCAAGTTCCCCGCGCTCACCGGCATCGACATCGATTACTCCTGGTGGGGCTGGGTGGACGTGAGCCACGACATGATGCCGCGCATCGTACAACCCGACCCCGGCGCGCTCGTCTTCTATGCGGTGGGCTACGGTGGCAACGGCGTGTCCTTCTCGGCGCACGCCGGGCGCCGCATGGCGCAGCGCGTGGCCGGTCAGTCGCTGCCGGTGTTTGACCTGCCCATCTACAACTCGGAGCTGGAGTACCCCAATGTGCTGAACCTGGTGCGCTCGCGCGCCTTCGCGCCCTTTCGACGCCTGGGCCAGCATGCGCTGTACCAGTGGTACCACCTGCGCGATGAGGTGCTTTGAGGCGCAGCACGCCATGACCCCATCATGGGGGGCGCCACCGCTGCGCGTGGTTCCGACAGGCGGAACCGAGGTGGGCTCCGGTCCGCGCCTACGGTCAACACCGATTGACAGGTCGCCGCGCCTTTGTCACTGTGGCAAGAAGCGGTCACCGGCGTGACAACAATGGTCGACTGGCTCTATCGATAGCCCGCCCCTGGCACTAGATGACCGACGGGTCACCGATCAGACTCGCTTTGAAACAAGCCTTTCCCAGACCTACAACAGGAGACGACCCCATGAAACCATTTGCATCGCGTCATCGCCGCCATCTGCTGGCCAGCCTGACCCTGATCGGCAGCGCCCTGCTGGCGCCCAGCCTGAGCTCCGCGCAAGACACCCCCAAGCGCGGCGGCACCCTGGTGGTGGGCCTGGGCCAGACCCCACGCCACCTCAACGGCGCGGTGCAATCGGGCGTGGCCACTGCCCTGCCCTCCTCGCAAATCTTTGCCAGCCCGCTGCGCTACGACGACAAGTGGCAGCCGCAGCCCTATCTGGCCGAAAAGTGGTCGGTCTCTGCCGACGGCAAATCGGTCACGCTCAACCTGCGCCGCAATGCGGTGTTCCATGACGGCAAACCCATCACCTCGGCCGACGTGGCCTTCTCGATCATGGCGATCAAGGAGCACCACCCCTTCCGCACCATGATGGAGCCGGTCGAAAAAGTCGAGACGCCCGACCCGCACACCGCCATCATCCGCATGAAGGTGCCGCACCCGGCCATTTTGCTGGCCATGTCGCCGGCCCTGTGCCCGATCCTGCCCAAGCACATCTACGACGACGGCAAGGACCTGAAGAACCACCCGCGCAACAGCGCCAATGTGGTGGGCTCGGGCCCCTTCAAGCTGGTCGAGTTCAAGCCAGGCCAGAGCGTGGTGCTCGAGCGCTTTGACAAGTTCTTCCTGCAAGGCAAGCCCTACCTCGACAAGCTGGTGATCGACCAGAACAACGACGCGGCGAGCCAGGTGCTGGCCGTCGAGCGCGGCACGCTGCAAATGCTCTTGCTGATCTCGGCCTCGAACGACCTCAAGCGCCTGCAGGCCAACCCCAAGCTCAATCTGTCGGACAAGGGCTACGAGGGCATTGGCGGCCTCAACTGGCTGGCCTTCAACACCGAGAAAAAACCGTTTGACGATGTGCGCGTGCGCAAGGCGATTGCACACAGCATGGACAAGAAGTTCATCCACAAGGCCTTGATGGGCGGCTTTGCCAAGAACTCCGACGGCCCCATTGTGGGCAGCAGCCCCTTTGCGGTGCAGGACGTGGTGACCTATCCGCTCGACCTGAAAAAGGCCGCGGCCTTGCTCGATGAGGCCGGCCTCAAGCCCAATGCCAATGGCGAGCGCTTCAAGTTCAGCATCGACTACATCCCCGGCGGCGGTGATGTGCAGAAAATCGTGGCCGAGTACCTCAAGGCCCAGCTCAAAAAAGTGGGCGTGACGGTCGAGGTCCGCACCTCGGCCGACTTCCCGTCCTGGGCCAAGCGCGTGGCCACGCGCGAGCACGATGCCACCATGGACGCGGTCTTCAACTGGGGCGACCCGGTCATTGGCGTGCACCGCACCTACCTCTCGACCAATATCAAGCCCATCATCTGGACCAACAACCAGGCCTACCGCAACCCCAAGGTGGACGAGCTGCTCAACACCGCCGGGGGCCTGCTCGATCCGACCAAGCGCAAGGCCTACTACGCCACCTTCCAGAAGATCGTGACCGACGAGGCGCCGATCCTCTTCATCAACCAGCTGCCCTACTACACCGCGTCGGCCAAGAACGTGGTCAACCCGCCGCAAAGCATCTGGGGGCCCTTCGCGCCCTTTGACGAGGTTTACCTGAAGTAAACGGACCGGACCCAGTTGTTCCATGGGCGCGATCCAAACCTTGCTCAACCGCCTGCTCCAGGGTGCGGCCCTGGTGCTGGCGGTGGTGGTGCTCAACTTCTTGTTGGTGCACGCGGCGCCGGGCGATCCGGTCGAGACGATTGCCGGCGTCAGCGGCGGCATGAGCGAAGAGGTCAAGGCGCAGCTGCGCGCCCAGTACGGCCTGGACAAGCCGCTGTGGATGCAGCTGGGCATTTACCTGGGCAATGTGCTCAGCGGTGACCTGGGCTACTCCTTCTTCTTCAACCTGCCGGTGGCCTCGCTGATTGGCGACCGGGTACCGGCCACGCTGCTGCTGATGCTGACCGCGGTCATCAGCGCCTTTCTGATCGGCACCACGCTGGGTGTTCTGTCTTCCCGCAAGCCCAACGGCTGGCTCTCGCAGTTCATCAACACCCTCTCGCTGCTGGGCTTTGCCGCGCCGGTGTTCTGGACCGGCATCCTGCTGGTGATCCTGCTGGCCTCGGTGTTCCCGATTTTTCCCATCTCGGGCATGCGCAGCGTGGACACCACCGACATTGGCACCCTGGCGCAGATGCTGGATGTGCTGCACCACCTGGTGCTGCCGGCCACCTCGCTGGGCCTGATCTACCTGGCCATCTACAGCCGCCTGGCGCGCGCGTCCATGCTCGATGTGCTGGGCGCAGACTACATCCGCACCGCCCGCGCCAAAGGCCTGGCCGACCGGGTGGTGCTGTACAAGCACGCCTTGCGCAACGCCATGCTGCCCATGGTGACCATGCTGGGCCTGCAGTTTGGCAACGTGCTGGCCGGCGCCATCCTGGTCGAGACGGTGTTCAACTGGCCTGGCCTCGGTCGCCTGGCCTCCGAGTCGGTGCTGCGGCGCGACTACCCCACCATCCTGGGCGTGCTGCTGTTCTCGTCGATGCTGGTCGTGATCATGAACCTGGTCACCGACTACTGCTATCGCCTGATTGACCCCCGGATCAAGTCATCATGAGTGCTTCTGCGACCAAGGCGCCCAGCCCCTTTGTCGAGGCCTTGCGCATGTTTGTGCGCAACCCCTCGGCCCTGGTGGGCAGCCTGATTCTGTTGACCATTGTGCTGGTGTCCATTGCCGGCCCCTGGATCTGGCCGGCCGATCCCTTTGACATCACCGCCGCGCCCATGACCCCGCCCTGGAGCGAGGACGCCATCCTCGGCACCGACTACCTGGGCCGCGATGTGCTGACCTCGCTCATCCACGGTGGCCGGGTGACGCTGCTGGTGGGGGTGACCGCCGCCCTGCTGTCGGTGAGCATTGGCATCACCCTGGGCGCCATGGCCGGCTTTTATGGCGGCCGCGTGGACGCGGTGCTCATGCGCGTGGCCGAGTTCTTCCAGGTGCTGCCCGCCCTGCTCTTTGCCATGGTGGTGGTGAGCCTGTTCTCGCCCAACCTGGTCACCGTGACGCTGGCCATCGGCATCGTCAGCTGGACCAGCACCGCACGCCTGACCCGGGCCGAGTTCATGAAGGTGCGCAATCTGGAGTTTGTGCGCGCCGAACGCGCCATCGGTGCGGGCAACGCCCGCATCATCTGGAAGGTCATCCTGCCCAATGCCTTCCCGCCCCTGGTGGTCTCGGCCACCCTGGCCATCGGTTCGGCCATCCTCTTCGAGGCCGGCCTGTCCTTCATGGGCCTCTCCGACCCCAACCTCATGAGCTGGGGCCTGATGATCGGGTCGAGCCGCCAGTACATCCTGACCAGCTGGTGGACCGTGACCTTTCCGGGCATGGCGATCTTCATCACCGTGCTGGCGGTCAGCCTGATCGGCGACGGCCTGAACGACGCCCTCAACCCCAAGCTGCGGGAGCGCTGATGGCCGCCACCAATCCCCTGCTGCAGGTGCGCGACCTGCAGGTGCAATTCAAGGGCCGGCGCGGCCAGGCCATGGTGCTCAACGGCGTGAGCTTTGACCTGCACGCCGGCGAGACGCTGTGCGTGGTGGGCGAGTCGGGCTGCGGCAAGAGCATGACGGCCCTGGCGCTGCTGGGCCTGATCCCGCAGCCGCCAGGCCAGGTGCGGGCCGGCCAGATCCTGTTCCAGGACGAGGACCTGCTCAAAGTCAGCCCGGCGCGCCTGCGCGAGGTGCGCGGCAACCGCATCTCGATGATCTTTCAGGAGCCCATGACCTCGCTCAACCCGGTCTTCACCGTGGGCGATCAGATTGCCGAGTCGCTGCGCCTGCACGCGGGCCTGGACGCCGCCAAGGCGCGCGCGCAGGCCATCGAGATGCTGCGCCAGGTGGGCATCCCCGCCCCCGAGCGGCGGGTCGACGAGTACCCGCACCAGCTCTCGGGCGGCATGCGCCAGCGCGTCATGATCGCCATGGCGCTGGCCTGCCGGCCCGACATCCTGATTGCCGACGAGCCCACGACGGCGCTGGATGTGACGGTGCAGGCGCAGATCTTTGACCTGCTGCGTCAGTTGCAGACCGACAAGGGCACGGCCATTGTGCTGATCACGCACGACATGGGCGCGGTGGCCGAAATGGCCGACCGGGTGATCGTGATGTACGCCGGCCGCGTCATCGAGCAAGGCCGCACCGAGCAGGTGCTGCAGGCACCGGCCCACCCCTACACGCGCGGCCTGATCGCCTGCCTGCCCGAGCTGGGCAGCAGCCTGGCGCCCGAGCGCGTCGAACTGCCCGAGATTGCGGGCGTGGTGCCCTCGATCTGGGAACTCGACCAGGGCTGCGCCTTCCGCGAGCGCTGCCCGCACGCCAGCGCCCGCTGCGCCGAGGCCCACCCGGGCATGCGCGAGCTGGGCGAGCAACACGCAGCGGCCTGCTGGCTGCTGCACGAGGGAGAAGCGGCATGAACGCAGAACGCCCCCTGCTGCAGGTGCAGGACCTGAGCGTCCACTTTCCGCGCAAACGAAGCCACTGGTGGCGCCCACCCGAGGTGGTGCAGGCGGTCGATGGCGTGAGCCTGTCGGTGCGCCGCGGCAGCACCCTGGCCCTGGTGGGCGAGTCGGGCTCGGGCAAAACCACCACCGCGCTGGCGGTGATGCGCCTGGCGCCCATCACCCGCGGCCAGGTCTTGCTGGGCGATACCGCCTTGCACACCTTGGAGGGCGAGGCGCTGCGCCAGGAGCGGCGGCGCCTGCAGATCATTTTCCAAGACCCCTACTCCTCGCTCAACCCACGCCAGCGCGTGGGCGATGCGGTCCGCGCGCCTCTGGACCTGATGCAGATCGGCACCCCCGCCACACGTCAGCAGCGCGTGGACGAGCTGTTCGAGCAGGTGGGCCTGCGGCCCGAGCAGCAGCACCTGTTTCCGCACCAGTTCTCGGGCGGCCAGCGCCAGCGCATCAACATCGCACGCGCCCTGGCCACCCAGCCCGAGCTGGTGGTCTGTGACGAGCCGGTGTCGGCGCTGGACGTGGCCATTCGCGCGCAGATCCTGAACTTGCTGGCGCGCCTGCAGCGCGAGCTGGGCCTGACCTATCTCTTCATCTCGCACGACATGGCGGTGGTCGAGCACCTGTGCGACGAGATCGCGGTGATGTACCTGGGCCAGATCGTCGAGCGCGCGCCGCGGCGCGCCTTTTTCACCGCGCCGCTGCATCCCTACAGCGCGGCGCTGATGTCGGCGGTGCCCACCGTCAGCGGCGGCCGCACGCGCGCGGCGCAGCGCATCCGCCTGCAGGGCGACCCGCCCAGCCCCATCGCGCCCCCGCCGGGCTGCCGCTTTGCCAGCCGCTGCCCCATGGCCGAGGCGGCCTGCCAACAAGAACTGCCGCCCCTGCGCGAGATCATGCCGGACCATTTTGTGCGCTGCCGGCGCGTTGAAACCGTCGATGGTGTGGCCCGCCCCTTGCTGGCCTTGCCCGCCCTAGCCTGAACCACCCTTTCCTGTCTGGTCCCACCATGCGCACCACTGTTTACGCGGCCCGCCGCATCCTGACCCTCAACCCCATGCAGCCGGAGGCGACCCATGTGGCGGTGCGCGATGGCCGCATCCTGGCCGTGGGCGACCTGGCCCGCATGCAGGCCTGGGGCGACTTTGATCTGGACGAGCGCTTTGCCGACAAGGTGCTCTTGCCCGGCTTTGTCGAGGGCCACTGCCACCTCAAGGAAGGCGGCATGTGGACCATGCCCTATCTGGGCTGGTTTGACCGACGCGACCCACAAGGCCAGGTCTGGCCCGGCCTGCGCGACATGCAGGCGGTGGTCGAGCGCCTGCGCCAGATCGATGCGCAAATGCAGGCCGAGGGCCAGGACCCCCAGGCCCCCATCATCGCCTGGGGCTTTGACCCCATCTACTTTGGCGGCGAGCGCATGACGGTGCGGCACCTGGACCAGGCCAGCGCCACCCGGCCCATCGTGATCGCCCATGCCAACGGCCACCTGATGAACGTCAACACGCCGATGCTGGCCAAGGCCGGCATCACCGCCGAGACCGAGATCGAGGGCGTGATGCGGTTTGAGAACGGCGAGCCCAACGGCGAACTGCATGAGCCCGCGGCCATGTTCCCGGTGGTGCGCGCGGTGGGCAATGCCGGCCTGCTGGCCCCGATGGACGACGCGGGCATGGACGGCTTTGCCGCCATCTGCCGCCTGCAGGGCGTGACCACCGCCACCGACCTGGTGAACCAGCTGAGCGAGGCCGATCTGGCCACCCTGGAGCGGGCCTGCGGACGCGACGATTACAGCGTGCGCATCCTGCCCGCCTTCAAGGCCTTCCATGGCACGCATGGGGCCCGCGAGGGCGCCGAGCATGTGCGCGCGCTGATGGCGCGCAACACCGACCGCCTGCGCTTTGGCCTGGTGAAGATGATGCTCGACGGCTCGATCCAGGGCTTTTCGGCGCGCCTGCGCTGGCCGGGCTATGTCAACGGCGCGCCCAACGGCATCTGGGTGACCGCCCCGGCGCAGTACGAAACCGATTTCGAGGTCTACCACCGCGCCGGCCTGCAGGTTCACACGCACACCAACGGCGACGAGGCCAGCGAGGCGGCCATCGACGCCATTGGCCGCGTGCTCTGCCGCGCGCCGCGCCCCGACCACCGGCATGTGCTGCAGCACGGCCAGATGATCGACGCGCCCCTCTTTCGCCGCATGGCGGCGCTGGGCCTGGGGGCCAATCTGTTTGCCAACCACCTCTGGTACTGGGGCGACCAGCACCTCGAGATGACCATGGGCCCGGACCGCGCCGAGCGGCTGGACGCCTGCGCCAGCGCGTTGGCGGCCGGGGTGCCGCTGGCGATTCACTCGGACGCGCCGGTGACCCCGCTCGCGCCGCTGTTCACCGCCTGGTGCGCGGTCAACCGCGTCACGCCCAAGGGCCGTGTGCTGGGCGCTGCCGAGCGCCTGACGGTGATGCAGGCCCTGCACGCCATCACCCTGGGCGCGGCCTGGACGCTGCGCCTGGACCACGAGATCGGCAGCATCGAGTGCGGCAAGCGCGCCGACTTTGCCGTGCTCGAGCAGCACCCGCTGGAGGTCGCTCCCGAGGCGCTCAAGGACATCCCCGTCTGGGGCACGGTGCTCTCGGGTCGCGTCTTCCCGGCACGGGGCTGAGCGCATGGCGGCGCGGATGGCGCTCACGGTCATCGGCGGCTTTCTGGGCGCCGGCAAGACCACCTTGCTCAACCACTGGCTGCGCCAGCACCAGGGCGGCCGGGTGGCCTTGCTGGTCAACGATTTTGGCGCCCTCAACATCGACGCCGACCTGATCGCGCAGCAGCACGGCGACACGCTGGCGCTCACCAACGGCTGCGTCTGCTGCACCTTGGGCGACGACCTCAGCCTGGCCCTGATCCGGGTCCTGGAGGCCCAGCCGCGCTTCGAGGCGGTGATCATCGAGGCCAGCGGCGTGTCGGACCCTGGCCGCATCGCCCGCCTGGCCCAGGCCGCCCCCGAATTGCGCCGCGACGCGGTGCTGGTGCTGGTCGATGCCAGCGCCGTGCGCGAGCAGTGGCAGGACCCGCTGCTGGCCGACACCTTGCAGCGCCAGTTGCAGGCGGCCGACCTGCTGGTGCTCAACAAATGCGATCTGGTGGACGCCAGCGCCCTGGCCGAGGTGCAGGCCCTGCTGCAGGCCCAGGCCCCTGGCGTGCCGGTGCTGCAGGCCACCCAGGGCCAGGTGCCTGCGGCGCTGCTGATGGGCCAGGCCCTGCAGGCGCAGGCGCACCAGCACGACCCGGGCTGCGGCTGTGGCCACGCCCATGGCCCGCACGCGCATGCGGACGACGCCCATTTGCACGGCGACCTGTTTGAGGCCTGGAACGCACACCCTGCGGCCGCGCGCCCGCTGGCGGCGTGGCGCGCGGCGCTGGACGGCCTGCCCGATGGGGTGCTGCGCCTGAAGGGCCTGGTGGCCACCCCCGAGCAGGGCTGGACCGAGGTGCAGCGCGTGGGACGGCGTTTGCAGCTGCGGGCCGCAGGCCAAGGCCC
>JACCDI011654267.1_pt1 | contig 26443 bp, 22 predicted proteins | sample 7442791 | NCBI WGS metagenome assembly JACCDI01 (sample SAMN15323434, study PRJNA562643) | freshwater metagenome | isolation source: river surface water | place: USA:Blue River Watershed | collected 2017-08-15
AGTGCCTTCATCAGCGGCGGCCACACGAATTTCATCGTGAACAGCGCGAGGATGAAGAAGACGACGAACTGCGCAAACAATGTTGCGTTCAGGTTCACGGTAATTTCCTTCTCAAATTGACAGACGCCGGGGCGACGCCCCGGCACGATGAGAATTCAGGAATTAACCGACGAACGGGTTTGCGAACGCGAACATCATCGCGATACCAACACCGATCAGGAACGCAGCGTCGATCAGGCCGGCCAGCAGGAACATCTTGGTCTGCAGGCTGTTCATCAGTTCCGGCTGGCGAGCCGAAGCTTCGATGAACTTGCCACCCATGATGCCGATACCGATACATGCGCCGATGGCGCCCAGACCGATGATCAGACCGCAAGCCAGTGCAACGAGAGCGACGTTAGTCATGAAAACTCCTTAGATAGTCAAAGTCAAAGAATCAAAAAAACAAACCGGTACTGCAATACTTCAAAACTTCGGGTCAGTGGCCCTCATGTGCCTGGCCGATGTACACCAGCGTCAGCATCATGAAAATGAATGCCTGCAACAGCACGATCAGGATGTGGAAGATGGCCCAGATCGAACCCGCAACCACATGCATGCCGAATCCCCACCAGGTAGCGGTGGAACCCAGCAGCGCAATCAGGAGGAACACCAGTTCGCCGGCATACATGTTGCCGAACAGTCGCATGCCGAGCGACACGGTCTTCGCGACGAACTCGATGATGTTCAGGCCGAGGTTGGCGATCCAGAGGGCAGGATGCGAGCCGAACGGGGCGCAGAACAATTCGTGGATGAAGCCGCCGATGCCCTTGATCTTCACGTTGTAGTAAAGCATGAGGGCGAGCACGCCGACAGCCATGCCCAGGGTGCCGTTGAGGTCGGCGGTGGGCACCACGCGGAAGTGGGTGTCAATGCCGAACAGGCCGAAGATCGCGGAGAACAGGTCGACCGGCAGGAAGTCCATCGAGTTCATCAGCAGGACCCAGACGAACACGGTCAGCGCAAGCGGTGCGATGAAGGTGCGGTTGCCATGCACGATATTCTTCGACTGGTCATCGACCATCTCGACGACCATTTCTACGAGCGCCTGGAAGCGGCCCGGTACGCCCGAGGTCGCTTTCTGCGCAGCGCGAACCATGAAGAAAAGGCCGAGAACGCCCATCACCACGGACCACAGCACGGTGTCCATGTTGATCACTGAAAAATCGATGATGCTGTGCTGATGCGATGTCTGTAGGTGTCCGAGGTGGTGAACGATGTACTCGGAGGCTGTCGGCGCGTGGTTTGCGCCCTCTGCTGCCAGTTCTGCTGCCATGTCAGTGCCTAAATAATAAGATTATGTAACTCTTCAACGCGACGATGAAGGCGGCGATCAGCGCCAGCCAGTTCAGTTCGCGATACCACCAGACGACCAGCGCCAGCAGCGCGACCGTCATTGCAATCTTGGTGAACTCCCCGAAGAAAAAAGTCATCGGGTTCAGAGTTCCGGGCCGTTTCGCGCTCACGTAAAGCCGGAGGGCGAACAGGCCATTGGGCACCACACAACACAAGCCCCCGAGCAGCGCCGAATAAAAGGCGTGCACCCCGCCGATCATTGCCGCTATGACTGCTGCCCCCAGCGTGGTGGCCAGCTGGGTCAGGATCAGTCGCAGCATGAATCCTCTGCTTTCAGAACAGGGGACTCGGACGGGTCTCGGCGGAGGTGGTCCTGCCGAACCGCGAAGCGAATTGCGTTCCGTGAAACCGCGTGATTATATTTTGCGGTGATAACGCGAGTCAAATGTTTGCCCTTCGGAAAAGAGGGATTTCTCATTGCAAATATCGCAAGTCCTGCTTTTGCTCAATGGCTTTCGGCACGCAAGCGTCCGATTACGCCGTCCAGCTGGTCGAGATTTGCAAAAGAGATAACAAGCTCGCCCTTGTTCCTGGCGCCCAGCTTGATCGTCACCGATGTGGCCAGTGCATCGGACAGCTCTTCCTCCAGCCGCGTGATGTCGCGCGATTTTTCCTTCGCGCCGCCGCCCGGCTTCGTCCCCTGCTGCGTCGTGTGGCGTATCACCAGCTTTTCGGCGTCGCGCACCGACATGCGCTTGGCGATGATCTCGTTGGCCAGCGCGATCTGCGTTGCGGAATCCACCGCCAGCAGCGCGCGCGCATGGCCCATGTCGATGTCGCCGGCCATCAGCATCGATTGAACCGGCTTGGCCAGGTTCAGCAGGCGCAGCAGGTTCGACACGGCGCTGCGCGAACGGCCGACGGACTCGGCCGCCTGTTCGTGCGTGAAGCTGAATTCGTCGAGCAGCCGCTGTATGCCCTGCGCTTCCTCGAGCGGGTTCAGGTCTTCGCGCTGCATGTTCTCGATCAGCGCCATCGCGGCAGCGCCCTTGTCATCGACCTCGCGCACCAGCACCGGCACTTCGGTGAGTCCGGCAAGTTGCGCGGCGCGGAAGCGGCGTTCGCCGGCGATGATCTCGTGCGTCACGCCGTTCTTCCCGTTGGCGATCGGACGGATCAGGATCGCCTGCAACAAGCCTTGTGCGCGGATCGAGTCGGCCAGCTCGTTCAGCGCGCCTTCGTCCATGCGCGTGCGCGGCTGGTATTTGCCCGCTTGTAGCGCCGCGACCGGCATGGTGGCGGTCGCGTTCGCGGCGGAGGTCGCTTCCGGGGTCAGGTCGGGCGAACCGCCCAGCAGCGCTTCGAGGCCCCTGCCGAGGCCTTTCGGTTTCTTGGTTACCATGGGTTCAGTGCGTCAGATTGAATGGGCGGCGTCAGACGGTCGCGATACGAGCAACCAACTCCTTGCCGAAGGCGATGTACGCTTGCGCGCCCTTCGACGTCGGGTCGAAGACCACGCCGGGAATGCCGTAGGACGGCGCTTCTGCCAGGCGTACGTTGCGCGGGATGATGCTCTTGAACACCTTGTCGCCGAAGTGCTTCTCCAGCTGCGACGACACCTGCTGTGACAGCATCATGCGCGGGTCGAACATCACGCGCAGCAGGCCGATCACTTTCAGTTCGGGGTTCATCTTTGCATGCACGATCTTGATCGTATTGACGAGATCGGACAGGCCTTCGAGCGCATAGTATTCGCACTGCATCGGAATGATCACGCCATGCGCAGCGCACAGGCCGTTGAGCGTGAGCATCGACAGCGCGGGCGGGCAGTCGATCAGCACGAAATCGTAATCACCGTCGACCGCAGCCAGCGCGCTTTTGAGTCGCATCTCCCGGTTGTCGAGCTCGACCATCTCCACTTCGGCGCCTGCCAGTTCGCGGTTCGCGGGAAGCACGTCGAAGTGGCCCGACTCGGATGTCTGGAGCGCGCCGGCGATGTCGCCCATGCCGAGCAATACCTGGTAGACCGAGCTCTCGAGCGTGGCCTTGTTGATGCCGGCGCCCATGGTTGCATTGCCCTGCGGGTCGAGGTCGATCAGCAGCACGCGTTGCTGCAGGTTCGCAAGGCCGGCAGCGAGATTGACCGCAGTCGTGGTTTTTCCAACCCCGCCCTTCTGGTTGGCGATGCAAAAGATCTTGGCCATGTTATTGGTCTTCTGGTTTGCTTTCGTTGTCGTCGTTCCGCGCGACGTACACCAGATGTCGCTCGGCCTGTAGCCCCGGTACCTGCAACCCCTGTTTGCGCAGGACCTTCCACCCCTCGGGCACGCTCTCCTTCTCCGTCTGCTGCGCCTGCCCTTTCAGCGCGATCACGCGTCCGTTCGCCTGCAAGAGATGTCCGGACCAGTGGATGAAGTCCGACAGTTCCGCAAACGCGCGCGAGGTGATCACGTCGAATTTGTCCGTCACCTGCAGCTGCTCCACGCGACCGGTGTGCACCGTCACATTGGTCAGCCCAAGCTCGGCTTTCACTTGCGTGAGAAAAGCCGTCTTCTTGTGCACGGTGTCGATCATCTCTATCCGCATCTGCGGCGCCGCATGCTGCGCCCAGATCGCGATCACCATGCCGGGCAAGCCGCCGCCCGCTCCCACGTCCAGCACACGCGCCGCCCCGGCAAACGCAGGCAGCGCGGCCATGCAATCGAGCAGGTGCTGCGTGAGCATCTGCTGCGGGTCGCGCACCGCAGTCAGGTTGTAGACCGCGTTCCACTTGGCCAGCAAGGCCAGATAGTCGAGCAGCTTCTGAATCACGGCGTCCGGCAAGTCCAGCTGCAGCGCAACTGCGCCCTCGCGCAGCTGGCTGCGCAATGCGTGTTGATCGAAGCTCATTCAGGCGGCGTCCGTGGCCTGACCGGCCGCAGCTTTCAGCCCGCCCTTTTTCAGGTGAATCAGCAGCAACGAGATGGCCGCCGGCGTGATGCCGGCGATGCGCGATGCCTGGCCCAGCGTCTCGGGCCGGTGCTTGTTCAGCTTCTGCCTGACCTCGATCGACAATGCCGGCACGCTCATGTAGTCGAGGTCGGTCGGCAGCTTCAGGTTCTCGAAGTGCTCATGCCGTTCGACCTCCTTGGCCTGGCGGTCGATATAACCGGCGTACTTCACCTGGATCTCGACCTGCTCTGCGATGGTGTGAGGCAGCTCAGGATTGTCGAAGCGGCGGCCGTCGATCGCCTGCAGCGTCATTAACGTATCGTAACTCACATTCGGGCGGCGCAGCAGATCAGTGAGCGCATACTCTCGCTCTATGCCTTTACCCAGCACGCGCTCGGCCTCTTCCTGCGCGATGATTTTCGGATTGACCCAGGTCGACTTCAGCCGTTCCAGCTCGCGGGCGATTGCTTCGCGGCGGCGCTCGTAGACTTCCCATTGCGCGTCGCCGACGCAGCCGAGCTTGCGGCCGATCTCGGTCAGGCGCAGGTCGGCATTGTCTTCGCGCAGGCTGAGGCGGTACTCGGCGCGACTGGTAAACATGCGATAGGGTTCCTGCACGCCCTGGGTGACGAGGTCATCGACCAGCACGCCGAGGTAGGCCTCGTCGCGGCGCGGCGTCCATGGCTCCTGGCCCCGGGTCTGGAGGGCCGCATTCAGTCCGGCCAGCAATCCCTGTGCTGCCGCTTCTTCGTAACCGGTGGTGCCGTTGATCTGGCCTGCAAAGAACAGGCCCTGGATGGCCTTGGTCTCGAGCGAAGCCTTCAGGCCGCGCGGGTCGAAGTAATCGTATTCGATCGCGTAGCCGGGGCGCAGGATGTGCGCGTTCTCCAGCCCGCGCATCGAGCGCACCAGTGCCAGCTGCGCATCGAATGGCAGACTGGTCGAAATCCCGTTGGGGTAAAACTCGTGCGTCGTCAGGCCTTCCGGCTCCAGATAGATCTGGTGCGCATCCTTGTCGGCGAAACGATGGATCTTGTCCTCGATCGATGGGCAGTAACGCGGGCCGACGCCTTCGATCACGCCGGTGAACATCGGACTGCGGTCGAGCGCGCCGCGGATGATGTCGTGCGTCTGCTGGTTCGTGTGCGTGATCCAGCAGGGCACCTGCTGCGGATGCATGTCGGCCGAACCCATTATCGAGAACACCGGGACAGGATCGAGGTCACCGGGCTGCTCGGCCAACACCGAAAAGTCGATAGAGCGGCCGTCGATGCGAGGCGGCGTGCCGGTTTTCAGGCGACCTTGCGGCAGCTTCAGCTCTTTCAGCCGGGCCGGAAAGGAAACTGCCGGCGGATCCCCTGCCCGGCCACCCGAGTAATTGTTCAGGCCGACATGGATTTTCCCGTCCAGGAAAGTACCTGCGGTCAGCACGACAGCTCGCGATCGGAAACGGATGCCCACCTGCGTTATTGCGCCGACCACGCGATCGCCCTCGACCATCAGATCATCGACAGCCTGCTGAAACAGCCAGAGATTTGCCTGGTTCTCAAGGCGACGACGGATCGCGGCCTTGTACAGAATACGGTCAGCCTGTGCGCGAGTAGCCCGCACCGCCGGCCCCTTCGATGAATTCAGGATCCGGAACTGTATGCCGCCTTCGTCAGTAGCGATCGCCATTGCCCCGCCCAGCGCATCGACTTCCTTGACCAGGTGACCCTTGCCTATGCCGCCGATCGACGGATTGCAGGACATCTGGCCGAGGGTCTCGATGTTGTGGGTCAGCAGCAAGGTTTTCTGACCGGTGCGGGCAGCCGCCAGCGCGGCTTCCGTGCCGGCATGGCCGCCACCAACAACGATCACATCAAATTCAGTGGGGAAGTCCATGGAAAAGGGATAAGGCCGAGCTGAAGCAGAGGCTGGATTATAAAGGGATTTGTTCGCCATCGGCCGTACAAGTACGGCTTCGGCATACTGTTTCACGTGAAACAGTATGCTCTCCCCTTCCCCAATGTTTCACGTGAAACCATCAGGCACGGAGAGCAAAGGCGTCCCAAGCCGTTTTCACGATCAAGGCCATGACGACCAGCAGGAAAATCCGGCGGACAAAACCCACACCATTCCTGAGTGCGAGCCTGGCGCCGAGTATCGAGCCTGCAATATTGCAGACCGCCATCAAGCCACCCAACAGCCAAAGCGGTTCGCTCGTCGGAATGAACCACGCCAACGCAGCCAGATTGCAGGCGACATTGACGATTTTCGCCGCAGCGGACGCACGGAGGAAGTCCAGCCCAAAACCGCGGATGAACAGGAAGATCAGGAAGCTACCGGTGCCGGGACCAAAGAAGCCATCGTAAAAACCGACCACTGCTCCGACCCCGGCGGCCAGCAGGATTTTGCGCAGCCCTTCCTGCATAGGCGCGTATTCCCCACCAAAATCTTTGCGACGGAAAACATAGAAAGCGACCAGCAGCAAGATAAAAGGCAGCAGCTTTCGAAACACCTCGGGCGGGAAAATCGTGATTGCCCATGCACCAACGAACGCAAACACCAGCGCTGCCATCGAGGCTGGCAAGACCAGCGACCAATCGATTGGAAATTTTTTCCAATAGGTCCTGGCAGCGATAGCCGTTCCGAAAATGCCCGCGCACTTGTTGGTGCCAAAAAGCGTCGCCGGCGGCGCTGCTGGGAAAGCTGAAAACAAGGCAGGCACCTGGATGAGACCGCCGCCACCGACGATCGCATCCAGCAAACCCGCAAAAAACCCCGCCGTACCGAGAAGCAGATAGAGAACAACGGAGTCGCTCATGCAGCCCGAGCGGCAAAACAGCCCGCATTGTTAGTGAGCACTATCATTAAATGAACCGATTTTATTGAAATCAATCCAGCAGGGACACGTTGACTTGATGCGGCGCCTGCGCCTTGTCTCGATCGGCGCGAATCAGGTCGGCCGCACGATCCGCAATCATGATGATCGGTGAATTGCAGTTGCCCGACGTGATAAAGGGCATCACCGAACCATCGACGACCCGCAGGCCAGCGACTCCCCTGACCCGCAACTCGCTGTCAACCACGGCCATCGCATCATCGTCCCTGCCCATCTTGCAGGTACCGACCGGATGGAAGATGGTCGTGGCAATATCGCCGGCTGCATTAGCGAGCGCCTGATCCGACTCGAACTGCGCGCCCGGCTTGAATTCTTGCGGCGCATATCGCTGCAGTGCCGGTGCGGAGACAATGCGCCGCGTCAGGCGCATTGCATCCGCGGCCACGTTGCGATCCTCTTGCGTCGACAGATAGTTGGGCGTGATCTTTGGCGCAGCATACGGATCGCCACTGTTGATCCGCACGTGACCGCGCGCCGTCGGCCGCAGGTTGCACACGCTTGCGGTGAAAGCGGGGAAGCGATGCAGTGGTTCCCCGAAACGGTCGAGCGACAGCGGTTGCACGTGATACTGAATGTTGGCACTGGATTGCGACGGGTCGGATCGCGTGAACAATCCCAGCTGCGAGGGCGCCATGGACATAGGACCACTGCGCTTGAGCAGGTACTCCGCCCCGATGCGCAATTTGCCGTGCCAGCTGTTGGCCAGCGTATTGAGCGTCTTCACGCCGCTTACCTTGAACACCATGCGTATCTGCAGATGGTCCTGCAGGTTCTCGCCGACGCCGGGCAGATCGACCAGCGGGGCAATGCCATGCTGGTGCAGCAGTGCGGACGGACCAATACCAGAGAGCTGCAAGATCTGCGGCGAGCCCACTGCGCCGGCTGACAGCAAAGTCTCACGCTCGGCACGCGCGGTCCATGAGCGCCCTCCTCCGCTGAACTCGACGCCGGTGCAGCGCATGCCCTGTTCGGTCTTTGCCAATACCAGTTTCTCGACGTGGCAACCGGTCATGATGGTCAGGTTGCCACGACGCATGGCAGTACGCAGGAAGGCCTTCGCCGTGTTCCAGCGCAGGCCACCCTTCTGGTTCACCTCGAAGTAGCTGCAACCTTCATTGTCGCCGCGGTTGAAGTCGTCCGTGTTCGGAATGCCACTCTGTTTCGCCGCTTCGCGGAATGAATCGAGGATATCCCAGCGCAGGCGCTGCTTCTCGACACGCCATTCACCACCGGCGCCATGCGCGTCATCGCCACCGCCATGATGATCTTCCGTTCGCATGAACAAGGGCAGCACGCTATCCCAGCGCCAGCGATCATCGCCCGTCGCCTCAGCCCAGCGATCGTAATCGCCCCTTTGCCCACGCATGTAGATCATGCCGTTGATCGATGAACATCCGCCGAGCACCTTGCCACGCGGGTAGATCAGGCTGCGGCCGTTCAGGCCTGCGTCGGCCTCGGTACGAAACCGCCAGTCAGTGCGCGGGTTGTCGATGCAGTACAGGTAACCGACCGGGATGTGAATCCACAGGTAGTCGTCCTTGCCACCGGCTTCGATCAGCAGTACCTCGACATTCTTGTCCTGAGTCAGACGATTCGCGAGCACACAGCCGGCGCTGCCGCCGCCGATGATCACGTAGTCATAACTTCCGGCACTCTCTCTGGTTTGCATCCTGGTCTCCGGCCGCTGCCTCTGTTTGCTGTGCTGTCGACGCATGCCGACAAACCGCGAGCGCAGCAGCTTATTACAACAATGCCTGACAGATCAAACGATCGCTTCGCGCTCCTGTGGAAAAGCTTTGGGACAACTGCGAACTGAAAAGTGGATAAGACGGGAAAACTGCCAGGCCCGCATTTTTATGCAGAAGCTGTCCTTCGATACCGGCTCGGCTATTCAGGATTTATCTTTTCCTCAAGTCACTGAACCAGCAGGCGAAATTCGACTTATCCACAGAATTTCGTCCAGCTTATCTATCACTACCAATATTAAATACAAGCTTTAAGAAAAGATTAAAAAGAAAAAAGAAGAAACGCATCGGCAAACTTTGTTGTGGATAAAGATCTGGATAAGCTGTGCACGGTTTGTTGGTAACTTGAATGACAGACAAAAAAAGAGCCGGCATCCGCCGGCTCTTGATTGATCCTGCAAGACTTCGTGGTCAGGAAGCTTGTGCAGCCGCCTTTGCAAACGCGACAGAGTCGCGCAATTGCTCGCGCAGCCAGCGATGGCCCGGGCTGCGCGCATCGCGCTCATGCCACAGCATGTCGATATGCACCTCGGGCAGCTTGAACGGCAATTCCTTGTAGATCAATTCATTCGACATGCCGGTCGCCTCGATCAGGTGATACGGAATCACCATCAGCAGATCCGACCCGGCCACCACCTTGCCTGCGGTGAAAAACTGGTTCACGGTCAGCAGGATCCTGCGTTCGCGATTCATCGATACCAGCGCATCGTCAACCAGTCCGCGTGCGCGACCCGAGAAGCTGACCAGCAAATGGTTCGCGTCGCAATAGCGGTCCAGCGTCAGTTCCTTGTCGGCCAGCGGATGCTGCTTGCGCATCACCGCCACGTAATGGCCTGCGTACAGGCGCTCATGCCGTACCGGGGTCTCGGTAGAGCCTTGCAGCTGTGCGACCACACCGGGGAAGAAACCAATGGCGACGTCAATGTCGCCACGCAGCAGCATGGGACGCGGCTCGCGGGTGGTCAGCGGCACCATGCGGATATCAATGCCGGGCGCATCGTTCTCTATCACCCGAACCAGCGGCGGCAGCAGCAGGCCGGCGGTCGCATCCGCCATCGCCATCCGGAAGGTCGCATTGGCCTTGGCCAGCTCGAAAGTGCGCGGTGCAACAGCCTCTTCCAGGTCTGCCAGCGCCCGCCGTACTGCCGGCCACAGCGACTCGGCACGGGCGGTAGGCTTCACGCCATGGGCCGTACGGATCAGTAGTTCATCACCGAGCGCGTCGCGCAGGCGCTTGACGGCATTCGACACCGCAGGCTGCGTCATCGCAAGGCGGTTAGCCGCACGCGTCAGGTTTTGTTCGGTCATCACCGCGTCGAAAACACGCAGCAGGTTCAGGTCCAGGGTCAAAAAACTCATTGAAATTTATATCGGTTATCAAGACCCTCAAGATATACCATAAAACTATGGTAGGGATAATGAATTAAAAGTAGGCTTATATCATTTCGGCCGATATACTGCACCGCAACAAACAAGATAGCGAGGATTTGTGATGCAGAGTTTCTTTGTCGCCGCCGCCGATACCGTCAAGCCGCTGTTCCTGGGTTTCCAGAACCCGTTCACCGCTTTGCTGCGCAGTTATGGCGGCAGCAAGCCGGTCGACGAGCGTGCACAGGCCCAGCGCCAACTCGAGCGTATGGCGCGCGACGTTGAACGTATGCAGCCAGGCTTGGCCGCGGAACTGCGCAGCTTCGCCGCGCGGGCTTAATCGGCCTTCAAGGCCCGCAGGCGGGCGAAGCGCACGCCGACCCAGAGCAATCCAAGGCCAGAGCCGGCGATCAGGTGCGAGGTACCCGCCACGCTCAGTAAATACCCGGCAATGGCCACCCCACCCGCCTGTCCAAAGAAGAAACACGACGCGAACGCTGCGACCGCGGCCCCCCGGCGCTGGGGCGCCATTTGTGTTGCATTGATCTGCAGCGTGTTGTGCATCATGTAGAAGCCCAGACCGAACAGGAAAGCCCCCGGAATGGCGACCCACCACCACGGCGTATAGCCGATAACGGCCATGGCCAGCGTCATCAGCAAGCTGCCATAGCGGATCAGCCCCACTTCGCCCAGGGACTTCACCATTTGCCTTGACCGGATGGCGAAAGCGAAGCCACCAAAGCCGAACAGCATCACGAGGCTGCCGGCTGAAGCCAGCGACAAGCCATGCACGTTGTGCAGGTGAGTCGGAACGAAGGCCAGCGCGCCATAGACGAGGGCGCCCTCAAGCAGAACCGTGACGAGCACCTTGCGCGCCCACGGCACACCGACGACCTTCGCGAACTCGGACAGCATACGCGTCGCCGCGTGACCCTCGGCTTTGAACACCTGCTTCGCGTGTTGCGGCAGGCGGTCGTTCATGCGGATCAGGGACAGTCCTGTGAGCAGAAATGACAAGGCTATCAGGAAGAATGGAAAGCGCCAGTTCAGGTAATCAGCGCTGACGCCGCCGAGCATGATGCCCGTCGACAGGCCAAGGATATGCCCGATCATGAACCGGGCCAGCACGGTCTGCCGGTTCTCATACGACACGACGTCGCCTATCCATGCCATCGACAATGGGATCAGCGCCGCGCAGGTGGCGCCGGCCAGCGCACGTGCAGCGACCAGCGTGGAAAAGTCTGGCGCCAGTCCGCACAGCAGCGCCGTGATCGAGCATGCCACGCAGGCCAGCGCCACGACACGATACTTTCCATACCGATCCCCCAGCGGACCGAACATGAGCTGTGCGATCCCATAGACGACGCCGAATATCGTGATGACGATCGAAACCGCGCCCAGCGCCAGGTCGAATTCTGCCGACAGCCGTACAAGCATGGCGTCGGCAATGCGCATCGACATCGCACTGCTGAACGAAGCGAAAGCCAACGCGAGAATCGCCGTCGAGGGAATGTTCTCCTGGTTCTTTGCAGCGGTTGGTGTCATTGTTTTTACAAGGTTCGCAGGCTGTCGAAACGGCGTTCCTCGCCAGTGACAGGATCGGTAAAGCGTATCGAACGCGCCAGCAGTTTCAGCGGCGCGGAAAAGTCGTCGCCCTTGCACGGAAGTGCGACCGGATAAAAGCCGTCGTTCAGGATAGGCAGGCCAAGCGAATTCATGTGGACGCGCAGCTGGTGCATCTTGCCGGTCTCGGGCAGCAGCCGGTACAGCGCATGATCACCGCGCCTCTCGAGCAGCTCGATGCGGCTGAAGGCATTCGGTTCGCCGTCCACTTCCCTGACGCGGAAGAATTGCTCGTCGCGCTCGATGCGGCTGCAGATATCGACCGGCAGCTTCACGTCATCACGGAAAGGCGCGAGCGCTTCATAGACCTTGTGCACCTGCCGGAAGCGGAACAGCGATTGCCATACCGAGCGCGTCGCCGGATTCACCGAGAACAACATCACGCCGGCGGTCTCGCGGTCGAGCCGGTGAATGGGTGTCAGCGTATCGATGCCGGTCTTGCGCTTGAGCCGAACGAGCAGCGTCTCATGCAGGAAACGTCCGCCGGGGGTCACCGGCAGGAAGTGGGGCTTGTCGACGACCAGCAGTTCGTCGTCCTGATGCAGAATGATCTCGTCGAAAGGAATGGGCGTCTCGCCTTCGCGCTCGCGGTAATAGAAGATGCAGGCGCCGCCGCGGAATGCATCGTCATAACCGACGCGCTGCCCTCGCTCGTCAATCACCTCGCCGCGTGCCATCCGCACCCGCCAGCTCTCTTCGCTGACCATGGTGAAGCGGAAAGCGAGATACTCACCGAGCGTGGCCCAGCGGCCATGCGGCAGCCAGGCCAGGCTCGCGGATACGCCGTCGCGAACAGGAAGGGGTGATTGCCGGGCCATCATTCGAAATCATGTGAACCCCGGCATCATAACCTGCCAATACCGCAATGCAGGTATTGCGCAGTGCTTACGGCGTCTTGCTCATGTTCACCAGCAGCTTGCCCAGCGCAGCATCATCGCTTTGCCCCTGCCGGTTCAGCCACGACAGCACCTCTCGCGCAGAGGGGCGCTGTGAAGCATCAGGATGAAGCATCGCGCACAACTGTACGGCCAGGTCTTTGTCCGCTAGCCGGTCGAGCTTCAGGGTTGCAAATCGCTTGTCGAAATCTGTCATGTTGCGATCTTTACCGAAAGTCTCCAGCATTTTGAAGTTATCGGTATTGAACTCTGTAAATTCGAAAGGATGCATACCGTCCGTCGCCAGCTGGTACATCACAATCGCTGCTGCCCAGACATCGGAAGCCGGCGAGGCTTCCACGCATTGACTTGTGTTCGGAGCGAATAGTTCGGGCGCCAGCCAGTCCGGAGAATCGACAGGAAGACCCTTGCTGATGCTTTCGGTGAATACGACGGCCTTTCCGAAATCGGCGATCTTGGGGGTGCCGTCCTCGCCGATAAGGATGTTCCCCGGTTTCAGGTCGCGGTGAATCACCCCTGCCCCATGCAGCGCGGCCAATCCCTGCAACACAGACCTGAATATGTATCGACTGGCTTGCTGAAGCTTCCCACGCATGTCCTCATCAAGCTTTGAATGGTTTTCGGCACCGAATTTTTTCAAGTAGTCGTCAATGCTGCCATGCGGCGCATATTCCATATAGATCGATACATTGTCCTGAGCATCACGCGTGCAGCCAAACATCTTGAGCAGGTTCTTGTGGCCCGTGTTGCTGGCGATCTGGTGCACCCCGGCTTCGTGAAGCAGGCCCTGCCTCTTCACGGCATCCGGATCGGCAGATTTGACTACGACCGATTCTTTGGAGGCATTGGTCAATTTTTTAACTACGCCCTCGGCTCCTCTGCCCAGTTCTTTTCCGCGTGAGGGAAATGTTTTGCCGTTGACACTGACTGAAGACCAGAACGACTTGACGATCGCGCCAGGCTCCAATTGCCGGATCAGATTCTCGGGCAGCGAAACCCCCTCGGGAAAGGACAGCGGAAGTTTTTGGGCAGCGATCATTTTCTGAACCAGCACATCGACCGCTTCCAGCGCAGTACGTCCGTCCACTGACAGCTTTCTCAGCAGCTCACTTTTGTCCGACGCAGTCATGTCACACCAGCCGGACAGGAAGTTCAAGACTTCATTCTTGTTAATGTGCGCATTCGCCGGCTTTTCATGGGACGGCTTGATGGAGTGTTCGACGAAACTTTGAAACGCCATCAGCGTGGTGGGCGATATCAGATCTTTCAGCGCCATTATCTTCGTCAGGTCTTCGCCCCCCAGATTGACAAAATGCCTGAGCCCCGAACTGGCGGCAATATGCCATTGGCTGAACTGGAGCTTCTCCTTGAGAGGGAAGGTCTCAAGGCTTGCGGAAGGGAAGCGATCCTTGAGATAGTCGAACAAGGCTCTTTTTCCCCAGACGTTCGACAGCCTGATTCCTTTCCCGCCGTGCAGCCCTAACTGGTCGGTGATCTGGCTGGCAACTTCATCTGGAAACCTGAATTTCAGCGCTGACTTGATGGCGTCGGCAGCGGCCAGTTTTTGCTGCGTACGCTTTTCTGGACTGAACACCTTCATCAGCAAGTCACTGACGGCAGACCGGGTGAACAGCTTGATCGTTGCCCCGTCCCCGAGGTCTTTGATCTTGGCGTAAAGATTTTTCCCGTTGGCATCACGGGCGACGTCTTGCATTTGCTTGAGCAGATCGCCCGCCTCAGCGCCGGATGGTTTGTAACCTAAACCTTGCATGGCGAACCCCGATAATCGATGGCCTCTAATAGCTATCGGTATCGTGCGAACACCTGGTGTCCGGCCTTAGAAATTGATTCAAATCATCAAATGAAAACGGCCGGGGATTCCGGCCGTTTCAGCGTCGATTTCGTCGCTTGGACGCTACAAGCCAGACTCAGCCCGACAGCCTCGCCTGCAACGCCGCTTTGACCTCGCCCAGTTCCGTCGGCAGCCGGTGGCTGAGCTTGTCGAACAGCTCGTCATGCAGCTGCAGCTCGGCTTCCCACGCGGCGCGGTCGATCGCGGTGATCTGCTCGTACAGCGCTTCGGTGAAATCGAGGCCGTCCCAGTGCAGGTCCGCATGGCGGGGCGTGACGCCGAACACGTTTTCCTCGCCGCCGGCTGCGCCCGCGATGCGATCCAGCATCCACTTCAGCACGCGCATGTTGTCACCGAAGCCGGGCCAGATGAACTTGCCGTCGGCATCGGTGCGGAACCAGTTCACGCAGAAGATCTTCGGCTGCGTTGCGCCGCTTTGTTCGAGCCGCTGGCCGATGCCGAGCCAGTGCGCGAAATAGTCGCTCATGTTGTAGCCGATGAAGGGCAGCATCGCGAACGGATCGCGTCGCACCACGCCCTGCTGTCCGGCGGCGGCGGCAGTCGTCTCCGACCCCATGGTCGCGGCCATGTACACGCCCTCGATCCAGTTGCGCGCCTCGGTCACCAGCGGCACCGTGGTCGAGCGGCGGCCGCCGAAGATGAACGCGGAAATCGGCACGCCCTTCGGGTCGTCCCAGGCATCGTCGAGCACCGGGTTTTGCGTCGCGGCGACCGTGAAGCGCGCGTTCGGGTGCGCGGCCTTGCGGCCGGTCTCGGCCGCGATCTGCGGCGTCCAGTCCTTGCCCTGCCAGTCGATCAGGTGCGCCGGCGGCTCCTTCGTCATGCCTTCCCACCAGACGTCGCCGTCATCGGTCAGCGCGACGTTGGTGAAGATGGTGTCGCGCTCCAGCGAGGCCATGCAGTTCGCATTGGTCTTCGCATTCGTGCCCGGCGCGACGCCGAAGTAACCGGCTTCCGGATTGATCGCATACAGGCGTCCGTCCGGGCCCGGCTTGATCCATGCGATGTCGTCGCCGATCGTAGTGACCTTCCAGCCCTTCAGGTGTGCCGGCGGGATCAGCATCGCGAAATTCGTCTTGCCGCAGGCCGACGGGAAAGCCGCCGCGACATAGTGCTTGTCACCCTGCGGCGATTCGACGCCGAGGATCAGCATGTGCTCGGCCAGCCAGCCCTGGTCGCGGCCCATGGTCGACGCGATGCGCAGCGCGAAGCACTTCTTGCCCAGCAGCGCATTGCCGCCATAGCCGGAGCCGAAGGACCAGATCTCGCGCGTCTCCGGATAGTGGACGATGTACTTGGTCGGATTGCACGGCCAGGGCACATCCTTCTGCCCTGCCTCGAGCGGCGCGCCGACCGTGTGCACGCAAGGCACGAACTCGCCATCGCTGCCGAGCACGTCATACACGGCCTTGCCCATGCGCGTCATGATGCGCATGTTGACCGCGACATACGGCGAGTCGGACAGTTCGACGCCGATGTGCGCGATCGGCGAGCCCAGCGGGCCCATCGAGAACGGCACCACGTACATCGTGCGGCCGCGCATGCAGCCGGCGAACAGGCCATTTAGCGTCTTGCGCATCTCGGTCGGCGCGACCCAGTTGTTGGTGGGGCCGGCATCTTCCTTTTTCTCGGAGCAGATGAAGGTACGGTCCTCGACGCGCGCGACGTCGGACGGATCGGAATTGGCGAGATAGCTGTTCGGGCGCTTCGCCGGGTTCAGCTTCTTCATCGTGCCTGCAGCGACCATCTGCTCGCACAGGCGGTCATATTCTTCCTGCGAACCATCGCACCAGACGATCTGGTCCGGCGTGGTCAGGGCAGCGATCTCGGCGACCCAGTCGACGAGCTTCTGGTGCTTCACGTAAGCGGGCGGATTGACCTTGGCGACGCCGGCCATCACGGGTTGATTCATACACTTCCTCCATGCCATGCAGCAGGGCCTGGGCGGCAGGATCGTCGTGAGCTTGTGGCGGGCCCGCGATGGTTCGGGGGCCGACGGCGGTCTTGTCGTGCGCGGCGGAATGCACCGCTTCGCTACCCCGGGCGCGGATGTCCCGAAGCGGCGGTTGGCTGAGCTGTCTCGTTTAAAATGAATAATTGTCGTACTTAACCAATGGGCAGATTTTACTCCCGCCCCACCGCAAAGTTCGCTGTTTCGGCGCAAACCAGGCCAGGGGATACTTCGGCTGCGGAAACTTCATCGTCCAAACCCATCCAAAAATCCATTAAATTCGCGCAAAAAGTGAAAAATGGAGAGTTTCCGGAAAGAATAAAAGTTTCATGAAGATCGCGATCCTCGACGATTACCAGGACGCCGTGCGCCACCTTCCCTGCTTCCGGCTGCTCGAGGGGCTGGATGTCAAAATCTTCAACCACAGCGCAAAAGGTGTCGGCCAGCTCGCGATCCGGCTTGCGTCATTTGACGTATTGGTGCTGATCCGGGAGCGCACGAAAATCGACCGTGTGCTGCTGTCGCGGCTGCCGAACCTGAAGATGATCTGCCAGACCGGCCGGCTCGGCCCGCATCTCGATGCCGAGGCCGCGCGCGAGCGCGGCATCACGGTGGTCGAAGGCGCGGGCGACCCCATCGCCACCGCCGAGCTGACCTGGGCGCTGATCCTTGCCGGCAGCCGCAGGCTGTTCGACTATGCGAGCCTGCTGCGGCAGGGCGTGTGGCAGACGAGCTCGATCACGCCCGCGCGCAATACCTTGGGCCGCGTCGTCCACGGTCGCAGGATAGGCATCTGGGGCTATGGCCGCATTGGCCAGCGCGTCGCGCGCTATGCGCAAGCGTTCGGCATGCAGGTCAGTGTCTGGGGCAGCGAGGCGAGCCGGGCAAAGGCGGTCGGGGACGGGTTTGAAGCCGCACCGGATCGCGATGCCTTCTTCGCCGAAGTGGACGTCGTCACGCTGCACCTGCGGCTCTCGGACAGCACGCGCGCGCTGGTGCAGCCCGAGGATCTCGCGCGCATGAAACCCGACGCGCTGCTGGTGAACACGAGCCGCGCCGAGCTGATCGCGCCCGGTGCGCTGGAAGCGGCGCTGCGTGCCGGACGTCCGGGTGCAGCGGCCATCGATGTATTCGACACCGAGCCGCTGCCGCCGACAGCGCCGCTGCTGCAACTGGACAACCTGATCGCAACCCCGCACATCGGCTACGTCGAGCAGGACAGCTACGAGATGTATTTCCGGCCGCTGTTCGAGGCCATCGCAGAAAGAGCAAGGCAGGCATGAAAATCATCAGCATCAACACCGCACGCGTCGCGCCGCTGGTCGTCGCCGGATTCGGCCGCAAGGAGATCGTCATGTCCGGCATCTGCAAGCAGGCCGTGAACGGCGCGGCGCAAGTCATCGTGCGCGGCATCGAAGGCGACGAACAGGCCGACCCCAGCGTGCACGGCGGCCTCGACAAGGCGGTGTACCTGTACCCGCATGAGCACTATGCGTACTGGCAGCAGCAGCGGCAGGAAGCCATCGGCGATGCGCAGCCGCTGCAGCCCGGCATGCTCGGCGAGAACCTGACCACCGAAGGCCTGCTCGAGAGCGCGCTGTGGGTCGGCGACCGGCTGCAGATCGGCGAGGTGCTGCTCGAAGTGACCGAGCCGCGCGAGCCCTGCTTCAAGTTTGTCGCGCGCATGGGCTATGCGCAGGCGGTGAAGCAGATGCTGCAGTCCGGCTACTCAGGCGTCTATCTGAAGGTGCTTGCGACCGGCAGCATCAAGGCCGGCGACGCGATCGCGCTGATGCCCGGCGCGCGCGAAGTGTCGATCGCATCGATCAACGATCGACATCGAAAGGCACGTCGCGACTAGCCGAACCGTTGATGATGCGGATGAGGGGACGCGAGGCCTCGCTGCGCGAGCTGCGCCACAGGTTTTTCCAGCCCGGCGGCCACGCCAGCGGGCGTCCTTCATAAGACGGCACGTTCGCGCGCAGCGCAATCACCGGCAGGTGCTCCGGCTGCGCGCCATCCCAGCCCAGCGAGAACGCATAATTCGGCAGCAGCGCATCGCACACGTCGGCGAACCACGCTGTATGGTCTTCATCGCGGCCCAGCGCCTGCGCCAGTCCCTGCGGGTCGAATCTTGCCAGCGCCGACACCAGCTCGTGCGCCATGTCGCCCGGCTTGTCGCCCCAGCCCAGCACCGGGTTCAGGTTGTACTCCGCGCCCGAGCCATACCAGCCCTCGCGCCAGCTGCGCTGCAGCCACTGGCGCGCGCCGGTGAACAGGTGCCAGCGCCAGTGCAGCCCCGAAGGCTTGGGCCAGCTGTACAGGTAGAGCCGCTGGTAACCCGCCTTGTGCAGTTCGCGCATCATCGCCATCAGCCGGCCTTGCGGCATGCGGTCCGGCGGCGCGCGCCGGAAGCTGATCGGCTCGCCATCCGCATGCTGCACCTGGTCGCACGACAGGTTCAGGTCCAGCGTGCGCCCTTCGCTGCCGAAGCGTGCAGAGATCCAGCCGGTCAGCAAATTGACCGACGTGATCACGCCATAGCCGCGATAGCGATGGAAGATGACGGTGCCGGGAGCAATGGGTTTCATCAGCGTGCTGCAATTGAAATTGAAACGAGCGATGCAGTGTAACGGGATACTCGGACGGTGTGAAAACAGAATATTTGTGCGATGAACGGAACTTCTTGTACAGCGTGCTATCGCCAGAAAAAAGTGCACATAAGCTCATGCCAACTTAGCATTGGATTCCGTCGCACTGCCTCTCTTACCATGAGCGTCCATCTTGTCTCGGATGGCGGGCAGCACAGACGTTCCTCGTCTGCGCTGTCCAGCATTTCGGGAGTGGTTCGCCTCGAACCACTCCCTTTTTTTAGGGTCATGGGGTTCGCGCTATCATGCGCGCAAACCACTCTTGCGATCCACCATGAGCCTGCGCATCATCGCCACCGGCGGCACCTTTGACAAACATTATGATCCGCTGACCGGCAATCTGGTCTTCCGCGACAGCGTGCTGCCGTCCGCACTGGTCCGCGCGCGCCTCACCGAGCCGCATGTGTTCGAACCGCTGCTCGCGCTCGATTCGCTGGATATGGAAGACACGCACCGGCAGCAGATACGCGAGGCTTGCGAGCGCTCTGTCGAAGAGCGCATCGTCATCGTGCACGGCACCGACACCATGCGCGAGACGGCCGAAGTACTCGGCCGCGCGGCGCTGGCGAAAACCATCGTGCTGACCGGCGCGATGGTGCCCTACCTGATCGATGCATCGGATGCGCTGTTCAACCTCGGCTTCGCCTGTGCTACCGCAAAGCTGTGCGGTCATGGTGTATACATCGCGATGAACGGTCGTATCTTTGCGTGGGATGACGTGCAGAAGAACCGGGCTGCCGGCATCTTCGAAAACGCACGCTGAACCAAGTCCGCCTGCCCCGGTCGAACTTCCGCTGCGACAGCAGCAAGGGGAGCCACTAGCCTCAAACAAAAAACGCTGGTCAGCATACGTCGCGCTGACGCAGCGCCTTGTTCGAGGCCGTTTGCACGCCTTCCTTCAGGGCGGACCGGTGGAGGGATTCATGCTTTTCGGTGTGCGGGCGGCGCTGCGCGCGCTGCTGCCGGGCCTTGCCGCCCTCCTGCTCGTGGCCTGCAACGGCGACTCGGGCACCTCGACCGGCACCAGTGCCGCGCAACTGAGCGCGCAGGAACTCACTGGGCCGACTGCCAGCGGCGACATGGCGAGCGATGGCCTGAACTGGATCAATTACCGGCGCACGCAGGCCGGCCTCGGCGTCCTCAGTCGTGACGCCCGCATCGAACGCGCCGCGTTGGCGCATGCGGTCTACCAGCAGCTGAACAACCTCGTCACGCATGACGAGGATCCCTTCAGGACCGGTTATACCGGCGTCACTGCGCCCGATCGCCTGCGCTCGGCCGGCTACCCGCTCGATGCCGAAGCCAATGCCGATGGCGAGGTGATCGCCGCCACTGCCGAGCCCGATGGCTTCGCCGCCGCCGAAGGCCTGATGGGCGCGATCTACCATCGTTACCTGATGCTGGAACCGCGCTTCGACCTGGCCGGCAGCGCCAGCACACATCGCGCCGGCGGCTACTACTGGCTGAACGTGAACTTCGCCGCCACGCGCGACGGCCGTGGGCTGGGGTCGGGCCGGCTCGTCGTGTGGCCGGCGCCGGACCAGAAGAATGTGCGCACCAGCTTCCTTAGCAATGAAGAGACGCCCGATCCGGTCGACGGAAGAAACGAAGTGGGCTTCCCGGTCAGCGTGCATGCAGACAGTGGAAGCACGGTGCGCGTGAGCCGCTTCGTCATTCGCGAGCGAGGCGGCGCGGAACTGCCGGTCAAACTGCTCGAGCGCGGCAGCGACAGCGAGACCCCCGCGTCGGCGGCGGCGATCATTCCGCTGGCTGTACTGCGCAAGGGCCTCACTTACGACGTTGAATTCAGCGGGGCGCTGGATGGCACGCCGGTCGCCCGCAGCTGGTCGTTCTCCACCTGACGCAGCGATGGCGCAAGCAAGCCGCGGCCTCGCCTCAGTTCGCCATGCGGGCCGCGACCAGCGCCGCCGCCGCCGCCCGCGTCTCCACGCCCAGCTTCACGTAGATATGCTCCAGGTGCTTGTTCACGGTGCGCGGGCTCATGCCAAGGATCTCGCCGATGTCGCGATTGGTCTTGCCCTTCGCAATCCAGCACAGCACATCGGTCTCGCGCGGCGTCAGCTGGTAATGGTCGAGCGAGGCCTCGACCTGCGAAGCGCCATTCGCCGCCGCCGTGGCCTGCGCCAGCAGGCGCGCGTTGCGGATATGCGTGGCCGCGCGTGCGAGCACCTCGGCCGGCACGATAGGCTTGGTCACGTAATCGAGACCGCCGGCCTCGAAGCCCTGTACCACATGCTCGGTCTCGGTCAGCCCGGTCATGAACATCACCGGCACATGGCGCAGGCCTTCCATTTGCTTGATGCGGCGGCAGGTCTCGAAGCCGTCTATGCCCGGCATCACCGCGTCGAGCAGGATGATGTCCGGCGTCACCCGCTGCAGCAGGTCCAGCGCCGACAGCCCATCGGTCGCGACCAGCACCGAATAGCCGGCTTCCGACAGCGCGTCCGACAGCAACGCCAGGTTTTCCGGCACGTCATCGACGATCAGCGCGATATCGCCGTCGAATTCCGTCAGTGTCGTCATGCCACCCACTCCTTCAAACGATTCATGTATTCCGGCAGCCGGAAGCGCTCAACCAGCGAGCGCAGCTCCGCGCAGAAAGGCGCGTACAACGGATTGCGGCTCTCCAGTTCTGCCAGCTCCGCGTGTATGCCCTTCACGTAGCCGATCGCGCCCAGCTCGGCCAGTCGCGCCAGCGCGGACTTCGGCGGCACCAGCCGCACTGCCTGCGCGCTCGCCGGTTCCGGCGTTGCGGCCGCGATCCACTCGATGCCGAGATGCAGCTTCAGTTTCGCCAGCAGGTCTGGCAACAGGAAGGGCTTCGCGATGAAGTCATTGCACAGCATGCTGTCCCCGCTCCTCGCGGTCGGATCGAACACGTTGGCCGACACGACCAGTATCGGCAGCTCGTCGTGGCCCGATGCGCGCAGCCGTTCGCATGTCTCCCAGCCATCCATGCCCGGCATGAAGACATCCATCAGCACCAGGTCAGGATGGAATTCATCGACCATTTGCAGGCAGGCTCCGCCGCTGCCGGCTTCGACGATCTCGAAGCCCAGCGGCTCCAGCATTTCCCTGAGCAGATTGCGTTGCGATTCATGGTCATCGACCACCAGCAGTCGCTTGCGTGGTCCGAGATAGCCCTTGGGCTGCGCGGACGCGCTCTGCAGCGCGGGCTGCCGCACCTCCCGCAGGTAAATGCGCAAGCGGAACAGGCTGCCCTTGCCGGGCTCGCTCTGCACCGTCAGTTCGCCGCCCATGATGTGCGCCAGCATGTTCGAGATCGCCAGCCCGAGCCCGGTGCCGACCTCCTTGCGCTGGTTGGCCGCCGTGCTGCGCTCGAACGGCAGGAACACGCGCTCGATGTCTTCCGGCGCGATGCCGATGCCGCTGTCCTGCACCTCGAAGCTCGCGATCTCGCGCGAGTAATTCACGCGCAGCGTGACCGTGCCTTCGTCGGTGAATTTCACCGCATTGGCCAGCAGGTTGATCAGGATCTGCCGCAGCCGCTTTTCATCCGCATGCACCGCCTGCGGAATGCGGCCCGACTCCTCGAAGTTGAAGCGCAAGCCTTTCTGCGCCGCTTGCGGCGCGACCATCTGCACCAGCTGGTCGAGGAATTCGCGCAGCGGCAGTTCGCCGCTGTCGAGGCGCATCTTGCCGGCCTCGATGCGCGCGATGTCGAGCATGCCGTCGATCAGCGACAGCAGGTGTTCGCCGCTGCGCCGTATCACGCTGACCGCGTTCTGCCGGTTGGCCGGCAGCTGACGATCGGCCTGCAGGATCTGCGCATAGCCGAGGATGCTGTTGAGCGGCGTGCGCAGCTCATGGCTCATGCCGGTGACGAACCGGCTCTTCGCCATGCTTGCGGCTTCCGCGCTCTCCTTCGCGCGCTGCAGCTGGCGGTCGGTCTGTTCGTGCGCGTCGATCTCGGCCATCAGCAGACGGTTCTGGCGTTCCGATTCCTGCTGCGCATGACGCCGGCTCTGCGAGGTCAGCACCAGCCACCACGTGCCCATGCAAGTCATCAGGAACAGCGCGGCGAACAGCTTCACGAACAGGCCCTGCAAATTGCCCAGCGCGTAAAAAGGCAGGTGGCTGATGCTCGGCAATTCCAGCACATAGATCGTGCCCAGTATCACCGCCAGCGCGCTGCCGAACAGCGTCAGCATCACCAGATAGTGCCCTACGTCGGTCTTCAGCCAAAGCGCAGCGCGCGCCGGCAGCCAGGCTTCGACCAGCGCGTGGAATTGCTCGGACAGCCGCGCATGGGTCTTGCAGCGGTCCTCGCAGCGCACGTCGAGCGAGCAGCACAGCGAGCAGATGTGGCCGCCGTACGCGGGACAGTGCGCGGTGTCGGCCGGCTCGAAATGGTTTTCGCAGACCACGCACTGCAGCGCGTGCTCGCCCTCATGTTCCTGTGGCTGGCGCGCAATGTAGAAGCGGCTGTCGGTGATGAGCGCGATCAGCGGCGCGAGCACGATGGCCGACAGCAGCGCGATGAACGGCGCCATCGCCGCTGCGACGTCGCCAAACACGCCAAATAGCGCCGACACCGACAGCAGCGTCGCGATGCCCATCGCGCCGACGCCGACCGGGTTGATGTCATACAGGTGCGCGCGCCTGAACTCGATGTGCTTCGGCGACAGGCCGAGCGGCTTGTTGATCACGAGGTCGGACACCAGCGCGCCTATCCATGCGATCGCCACCATCGAATACAGCGTCAGCACTTCCTTCAGCGCCGAGAACACGCCGATTTCCATCAGCAGCAGCGCGATCATCACATTGAACACCACCCACACCACGCGACCCGGATGATGGTGAGTCAGGCGCGCGAAGAAGTTCGACCATGCGAGCGAGCCGGCATACGCATTGGTGAGGTTGATCTTCACCTGCGACACCAGCACGAACAGCGCGGTCGCGCCCATGATCCAGCGCGGATCGGAGAATACGTAACCGAACGCGACCAGGTACATCTGCGTAGGCTCGACCGCCTGCTCGACCGGCAGGCGATGGTCGATGAACAGGAAGGCCAGCAGCGCGCCGCCCAGCATCTTCGCCGCGCCCATGAAGATCCAGCCGGGGCCGGCCAGCAAGAGCGCCGACCACCAGCGCAGCCGGTTGTCGCGCTTCTTCTGCGGCAGGAAGCGCAGGAAGTCGACCTGTTCGCCGACCTGCGCGATCAGCGAGAACGCGACGGTCGCCGCCGAGCCGAACAGGATCCAGTCGAAGTGTGCGCCGTTGGGCTGGCCGCCGGTGAATTGCATCAGTCGCGACGGCAGGTTTGGTTCTTTAACCAATACCGCGACGAAGGGCAGCGCCATCATCACCGCCCACAGCGGCTGCGTCCATGCCTGCACCCGGCCGATCAGGGTCACGCCGTGGATCACCAGCGGGATGATCACCACCGAGCACAGCGCATAGCCATAGACCAGCGGCAGCCCCCACTCCATCTCGATCGCCTGCGCCATGATCGACGCCTCCAGCGCGAAGAAGATGAAGGTGAAGGTCGCATAAATCAGCGAGGTGATCGTCGAGCCGATGTAGCCGAAGCCGGCGCCGCGCGTCAGCAAGTCCATGTCGACGCCGTATTTTGCGGAGTAATAGCTGATCGGCAGGCCGGTCAGGAAGATCACCAGCGACACGATCGCGATCGCCCACAGCGCATTCGTGAACCCGTAGGACACCGTGATCGCCGCGCCTATCGCTTCCAGCGCGAGGAAGGACACCGCGCCCAGCGCGGTGTTCGCGATGCGCGCCTCGGACCAGCGGCGGAAGCTCTGCGGCGTGTAGCGCAGCGCGTAGTCTTCGAGGGTCTCGTTCGCGACCCACGCGTTATAGTCGCGCCGGCTTTTGACGATGCGCTGGTCAAACGTTGAATTCAAGATTCGATCCGATCGGCGGTGATGCGTGATGAATGAGCTTTGCCGCTGAAGCAGGCGTCGTTGCCCGTGGCGGGCGGCGGGCATCTCCCGATGAGCAAGTTTTACACCATGCAATCGTCGAAAGACACGGCGGCAAACGCATTCGCCTACGTCATTTGACGTAGGCGAATGCGCAGCCACGAGCGCGATCCCTCGCCCAGTCCTTATTCGCACCGACACAGGGCGCGCGTCGCACACCGATGGTGATTCACGCATGCGATCGCAGCGCCTGCCATTGCCGCGCGCGGTGCACGCTGCTGAATGTCAGTCCCTGCGCCTTGCTTATAAGAGCGCGTCCCCGTCCATCGCTTGCCCATGCGTACGTCAAACAGCGTATTGCTGCACCGCGACGCGAAAAACTACTCTCGCTTCAAGCCCAGCGAAGCCATCGCAAGGCCACCGACAGTCCCTGCTGTCATCTCCCCTGAAATGCCATCGTGTGAAAGGAAATCGCATGTCTGATCAATCCCTCAAATCCGCAGGTCGCCGCAAGGCCCTGATGGGCCTCGCCGCCACCGCAGCGGTCGCACTGCCGGGCTTTGCGTTCGCCGCGCCGCCGGCCACCGCCGCAGTCAACACCACCAAGCTCGCCGTGACCGACACCGAAGTGATCGTCGGCCAGCTGCACTCGGCAACCGGCACGATGGCCATCTCCGAAACCGGCTCGATCCAGGCAGAGCGCCTCGCGATCGACCAGATCAATGCAATGGGCGGCGTGCTCGGCCGCAAGATCAAGATCATCCAGGAAGACGGCGCGTCCGACTGGCCGACCTTTGCAGAAAAAGCGAAGAAGCTGCTGGTCAATGACCGTGTCGCGACCATCTTCGGCTGCTGGACCTCGGCCTCGCGCAAGGCGGTGCTGCCGGTGGTCGAGAAAGAGAACGGTCTGCTGTACTACCCGACCTTCTATGAAGGCCTCGAGCAGTCGAAGAACGTGATCTACACCGGCCAGGAAGCGACGCAGCAGATCCTCGCCGGCCTGGACTGGGTCGTGAAAGAGAAGAAGGCGAAGAAGTTCTTTCTGGTCGGATCCGACTACATCTGGCCGCGCACCTCGAACAAGATCGCGCGCAAGCACATCGAGAACGTGATCAAGGGCGAAGTCGTCGGCGAGGAGTACTACCCGCTGGGCAACACGCAGTTCGGCTCGCTGATCAACAAGATCAAGCTGAAGAAGCCGGACGTCGTGTTCGTCGACGTGGTCGGCGGCTCGACCGTCGCGTTCTTCAAGCAGCTGAAGG
>JACCDI010421839.1_pt1 | contig 26439 bp, 30 predicted proteins | sample 7442791 | NCBI WGS metagenome assembly JACCDI01 (sample SAMN15323434, study PRJNA562643) | freshwater metagenome | isolation source: river surface water | place: USA:Blue River Watershed | collected 2017-08-15
ACACTTTCTTATGACCTTCATATTTTAATCCTGAATAATGTGTTGGTAAAAAAAAGAAACTTGGAAAAATTTTAAAACCAGTATATTTATTTTTATTATATTCATATAATTTTGTTATTAATGTTGGTCCAACTGTTTGCCACGCTCTTTTTCCAGTTAATCTGAATGATACATTATTATTTAAAATCCATTGAATAGCGTCTTTACACATATCATATTGTGGAATAAATCCCATTGTTCCATTTGATATTAATTCTTGTCTGATTTGTTCATTTTCATAACAAGCAAATCCATCATTCATTAATAATAAATCATCTAATGGTTCAATACAAATTGAATCAGCATCTATATAAATTCCGCCATACTTATATAAAATTTCTAATCTCATTATATCTACTTTTCCTGCTATTTCTTCGATATCATTTATCTGATTAAAACATACATATTCCATATTTCTTTTTACCATTTCCTCTTCAGTCCAACAAATATATTCAAAATCAGGATTTTTTTCTTTCCAAGTATCCATTAAATTTTTAGGCATTTGTTTTGGACCAATCCATATTTGATGTATTATTTTAGGTATTTTAGTCATTATATTTGTATATAATTTTATATAATTATCAATATTATATTTTATATATTTGTTTTTAAATGATTTAATAACAAATCATAATTATTAGTTATAATTATTATAAATAAATATTTTTTTATACTAAAATGTCTCATGATTTAAACTGTATTGATGATATTAAACACGCATTATATATTAATTTAGAAGCAAGAAAAGATCGTAAAGAACTTGTCGAACAAGAACTTAAAAATATCGGTATTAAAGCAGAAAGGTTCAATGCTATTAAATTAGCTGATGGTGCTGTTGGTTGCAGTATGAGTCATTTAAAATGTTTGGAAAAAGCTAAAAAAGAAGGATGGCCACATTTATTAATTATTGAAGATGATATTAAATTTTTAAAAGCGAATCAATTTAAACGCAATTTTAACAAATTCTTAAAAAATCATAAAGACTGGGATGTTTGTATGATTGCTGGGAATGTAGTTCCTCCCTACACAGATGTAGATGAAAGTTGTATTAAAATTAATAACGCTCAAACTACAACAAGTTATTTAGTAAAGAGTCATTATTATGATACATTAATTGAAAATTACAAAGAAGGAATTCAACTTTTGATGAAATATCCACAACACAGAAGAATATATGCTATTGATAAACATTGGTTTCAATTACAAGAAGTAGGAAAATGGTATATTATTATTCCTTTAACAGTTGTTCAGAGAGAAGATTATAGTGATATTGAAAAAAAACAAACCAATTATTCTCATTTAATGACTGATTTGGAAAAAGATTGGTATATGAAAAATGGTGAAGAAAATATTAAAAAACAAAAAGAAATGGACAGAGCACAATTAGAAATACATAGAAAAGAAATGAGAGAAGCAAAAGAAAAAAAATAATAATAAAAATAATAGTAAAAAGAATATAAATAGAATCTATTATTTTTATTAATGAGTGAAACAATTACATTCTCAAGTTGTTTTTATATTTTAAAAGCTAAATTTGATGCGTCTGTATATGTAGAATGGATGAATAATTTTCTCTCCATTGTTAATAATTTCAACTTAGTTATTTATACCGATGATAAGAGTAAACAATATATTAACACTAATAATAATCCTAGAGTTAAAATTATATTAAAACCAATAGATAAGTTTTATAATTATAAATATAAAAAAAATTGGATGTTAAATCATAATAAAAATGATTTTTTAAAAGATATGGTTGATTGGAAAGTTAATATGTTATGGAGTGAAAAGATTAATTTTGTTAAGGAAACATATGAAAAACAATATTTCACAAATACTGATGTTTATGGTTGGTGTGATATTGGTTATTTTAGAAACAGAACCAGTAATTCTACAGATAAAGGTGATTTGAATACTTCTTTTCTCTCTAATTGGGCGAATAAAGAAAAAATATTAAAACTTGATTTAAATAAAATTCATTATGCATGTATTAATAATGATAATAAATTTATTGGGATGTTAATGAAAATTGTTTCTGAAAAAATGGATAATGGTCTTCCACTTCAAGAAATACCACCATATCAGTCTAGTGTAGCTGGTGGATTTTTTATTCTTCATAAAGACAAAATAAATGATTGGTTTAAAACATATGATAACAAACTTAAATTATATTTCAAGCACAATTATTTGGTAAAAGATGACCAAATAATTTTAATTGATTGTATTTTAACTGAGTTGAAAAGATTTTGTTTACATAAAGAAAATGATGAAAAATATGATAATTGGTTTATGTTTCAAAGAATATTACAATAATAATTTACACTATTTTGTATTTATTTCTTTGATTTCTTTGTTCTCCTATTATCCTTATTCTTATTCTTATTTTTAATTGTATGTCTTTTATAATTATTTCTTCTTTTAATAGTTACACGAGTATTTATACGATTTTTTTTTGTTTTTTTATTTATACTTCTTCTTCTTATTCTACTTCTTATACTTCTACTTCTACCTCCATAAATATCTTCTTCGGTTTCATCAATAGGTTGTGTAAAAAAATCGTATTCACCCAAATCATATTCATCATGGTCATCATCTATTTTTTGTCTTTTATTTGAATTATTATTTTCTTTTTCAAAAGAATCTTCATAAATATTTTCAAAATCAAAATTTTCTTGAACTGAACTAATTTCTTCAGGGTCAATTTCATAATCAGAACCATAATCTTGGTCAGGTATATCTTGATTTTTATTTAATTCGTTTTGTTTTTTTAAAACTTTTTTTTTATAATATTTTGCATTGTAATTTCTTTGTTTTTCTTTTAATTCCGGGTCATTTTTTTTATTTTCAATAATAATTCTCCGTTTTTCTATAAATTCGGGGTTATTTTTATTATTATTATAATAATTCGCACTGTAGTTTCTTTGTTTTTCTTTTAATTCTGGGTCATCTTTTACTTTTTCATAACGAATTCTATTAGCTTCTTTAAATTCTGGGTCATCTTTTACTTTTTCATAACGAATTCTATTGGCTTCTTTGTATCCTGGGACATTTTTTCTTTTTTCATTATATTCCTTCATATAATTTTTAGAGTTTTCTTTAAGTACTGGGTCATCTTTTGTATTTTTATAATAATTTGCATTGTAATTTCTTTGTTTTTCTTTAAATTCTGGGTCATCTTTTTTTTTTTGATAATTTTTTGTAGCAGTATTTTTAAGTCTTTCTTTAAATTCTTTGTCTGTTAGACTTCTTTTTTTATAATAATTTGCGTTGTAGCTACTTTTGTTTTCTTTAAATCCTGGTTTATTTTTCATTGAGTGATAATAATTTCTTAAATACTCTTTTCTCATATTTGATTTTTCTTCAGGTGATATATTTTTATCTAAGTTACTCATACTCTGAAATATATATTATATAAATATTAATTTTTATTACAGTGATTATTTATAAAAACATATAAAGAAATATCATTTATAATAAATATATTATTGTAAATGATTAGTATTTTAATGCCTATTTATAATGGGATTGAATTCATTGAAGAATCAGTTTCATCCATTATTAGTCAGACTTATGAAAATTGGGAACTTATTATTGCTATAAATGGGCACCCACAGAATTCAAATATTTTTTTAAAAGCAAAAGATTATGAATCTAGAGTTGAAGAAGATGGTAAAATAAGAGTTTATGATTTTTATACTATTAAAGGTAAATCAAATACTTTAAATGAAATGATTAAATATTGTAATTTTGATTATGTTGCTTTACTTGATGTAGATGATATATGGCAGAAAGATAAACTAAAAATTCAATCTGATTTTTTAGGAACATATGATGTTATTGGTAGTCGTTGTATATATTTTGGTGATAAAAATGGAATTGTCCCTCAAATACCATTAGAAGATATTAGTAATTTTGATTTTAAAATTGTTAATCCCATTATTAATTCTAGTGTTATAATTCGTAAAGAATTATGTAAGTGGAATGAAAATGGGATTGAAGATTATGATTTATGGTTACGACTAAGAAGAAAAAATAAAAAATTCTATAATTGTAAACAAATATTAGTCAAACATAGAATACATCAAGCATCAGCATTTAATTCTAAAGGTCATACTCAACAGCTCTCTAATCTAATGAAAAATCATTAAAAAACTTATTTGTTTCCAGATGTAACATTCCTATTTTAAATTTGGATGATAAATTATACCCAATAGCATAATCTTCCAAATACTCATCACATATTAAATCCATCCTATAAATTAAATCTTTTATAGCTTCTTTGGAGAGAAAATAAAAACGTCCACTACAATATTTTGTTATTAGGACAGGTAAGTTTTTTGGTAATTCTGGATGAACCGTATGGTATTTGCTTAAATAATTTTGTTTCACATCTACTATATTCCCTCCATATTGAGGTGTTGGTTCCTTTTTATTTATAAATCCCTTTACCAAATCAAAAAATTTAATATTTTGTAACATTTGGTCGTCATCTGTTTTAAAAATATATTTATAATCAAATGTTTTATGAATAGATTTATATGCTTTAATTACTTTTTTTGGGAGTGAATTGTAATCATCTTCACATTTTATCCATAATATTCTCTCCAAATTATCAAATTCAAACTCATTTTCCATCAGTGGATTTCCAATTACATGATAATAAATCAAATATTCTGGTATATCTTTTAACCAAGTTTCTTTTTGATGTAACGCTTTATTACGATATTTCATACAATTCATTATTAACAAAATATAATCTTGTTTTTCCAGTTCCATTATATTTTAAGTATTTGAATATTTTTATATAAGTTTAAAAAATATATATAAAAATAATTCGGTTATTTATATTAAATATTTTTAAATAATTATAAATAATGACTATGAGATTTAAAAATAAATTTACTCTTGAAGAGAGAAAACAAGAAGCTAATAGGGTTCTAACCAAATATCCTGACCGTATTCCAATTGTTTGTGAAAAATCAACCAGTTGTAACACTATTCCTGATGTTGATAAACAAAAATATTTAGTTCCTTGCGATATAACTATTGGACAATTTTTATTTGTTATTAGAAAAAGAATTCAATTAAAACCTGAAATAGCTCTTTATATATTTATTAATGGAACTATTCCACCAACATCTGAATTAATATCAAGGCTATATGAAAATTATAAAAACCAAGATGGATTTTTATATATAGAATATAGTGGTGAAAATACATTTGGTTAACAATCTATCTTTTTCCATTCTGGTGGAAATAAATCTGATACATCATGTGTGCTTGCCTTTCCAAACCATGTTTCTGGATAACATACTATTTTATCTTTATTACTATTTAAATATGCTCCCCACCAACTAAAAGTGCTATTCGCAATTATATTGTGTTTACATAAACTCATCATTATTAATTGTTCCCAATCATTTGACTGAAAATTAACGCAAATAAATTTTAAACCTATATTTGATTTTGCGTATTCATTTTCTAATTTACTAACAATCTTAGTAACTTCTTCAAGGTCTTTTTCTTCACAAAAATATAATATATTTTTACATTCTGATTTTTTGTCTTTAATAATATATTCTAATGCCTCTGTATAATATCCATATTTCATAATTGGATGCATATGTTGTAAATTAACATAATCCCCTATTCTGAAATGCATACTAATACTATTTTCATAATCATATGAATACTTATTTTTAACAGTTTCTTTTATATTATTTATTTTCATAAATTTATTGAAAATCATATCATAAAAGTCATCAAAATATTTATAACTTTGATAATAACCATAAAGCATATATAATGTGTTATTTGGATCTGGAGTGTAAGGAATATTTATATCTTGATATTTGAAACCGTTCTCTCTAACAACAAAAGGTTGAAGAGGATATTCTTGTTTTGTAAATGGTTTGAAACCAACTAATAATGTATCCCAATATGTATTTCTAACTGTAACATTTTCTGAACTATCTAATACCTTTTTATATAAAAAAATGAATTTGTGTTTTATTCTAAATGCTAATGCTATTGTAGTAACAATTTGAAATAATTGGTTACCTAAACCACCCATAACATTACAAGTCAACATTTATGTATAATTAAATATATTACTTACTTTCTAATATGTTTAATTAATTGTTTTTATTTTTTATTTTTCTATTTTATTTTTTAAAATTCCTCATTAAATTCAAAAATATCTTCTGACTTTGTTTTATTTGCTAACGCATATGCTGATACCTTTGATTCAAAAAAATTAGTCTTAGACTCTAATGATATTAATTCCATAAAATCAAATGGATTTGTAACTGAATATATCTTTTCATATCCCAATTGTATACATAATCTATCCGCTACAAATTTAATATATTGACTCATTAAATCAGAATTCATACCAATTAGTTTACAAGGTAATGCTTCACAAATAAATTCTATCTCTATATCTACAGCTTCTTTAATAATTTCATGAATTCTTTTCTTTGGTAATTTATGAGCTAATTTAGTATATAAAAGAACTGCGAATTCGCAATGTAGAGCTTCATCTCTTGATATTAATTCGTTTGAAAATGTTAATCCTGGTAATAATCCACGCTTCTTCAACCAAAAAATACTACAAAAAGCTCCACTAAAAAATATCCCTTCAACACAAGCAAAAGCAACTAATCTTGATGAAAAATGACTTCTATTATCGTGTATCCATTTTTGTGCCCAATCTGATTTCTTCTTAATACATGGGTATACTGTAATTGCTTGAAATAAATTTGTTTTTTCTACATCATCTTTGATGTAACTATCTATTAATAAACTATATGTATGTGAATGAATATTTTCCATAGCAATCTGAAAACCATAAAAAGCACGTGCTTCTGCTAATTGCACATCATTCATAAATCTCATTGCTAAATTTTCCAATACAATTCCATCACTAGCCGCAAAAAAAGCTAAAATCATTGATATATAATGTCTCTCATCATTTGTTAAAGCATTCCAATGGTCTAAATCTTTTGATAAATCAATTTCTTCCGCACGCCAAAAACAATCTACCTGTTTTTTATACATTTCCCATATAGTTTTATCTTTTATAGGAAACATAACAAACCTATTATCGTCTGGAGTTAGTAAAAGTTCTGTATTAGATTTAACTGTATTAGTGGTCATATCCTAAAGATATATAAAGGATAGATTTTATATTTTTTTAAAATATATTTAAAAATTTTATAATAAACAATATTATTAAGTTAATAAGTAAAATATGATATCAGAACCTACAAAGATTAAGTTGGCGGATAGAGATTTATATGTTATGCAAATGGATTCTCAAATTGAAGCAAAGAAAAAAATGCTTCTTGAAAAAAAGAAATCACTTGATGAAGAATCTAAGGAAAATGAATATTTAGATGTTGTTAAAAAGGATTATCAAAAATATTATGATTATATTGTTAAACAAAAAGAAAATGAATTAAAGATGATGGACACTCTAACCAATCATATTGATGAAATAATAAAATCAACAAAATTATCAAAAGAAGAAATACAAAAAAGAAATAAGGATAGAAACGAAGTTTTAGATGAAATTAAAAAACTTAAACAAGGTTTAGATGATTTAATTAAAAAAACAAATATTGGTAATATTGGTAATAATAACAATAGTAATAGTAACAATTCAAATAACAATAATAATTCAAATACTAATTTAAATGTTCAATTCAAAACAAATCCAAATATAATTCCTTCTATTAAAGATATTACTGGACAGTCTAATTTAATATCCAGTTCAAGTAATAATGGAAAAAAACATTCTTCCAGTGTTTTAGGGTTAAATCAAAAAAATACTTATACTAATCCTGTTGTAACTGGGTATCTAAGAGATAAAGGTTGTTGTGATTAATTTTACATACCTTTATATAAGTTGATTTATTTGATTATTCAATGAAATAAATCAACCAAAATATACTTTAATATTCTTTTCGTGGAGAGAAATAGTATTTGAATTATTTAGAAATTATATATATATTATATATAATATCCAATAAATATGGCTGAAGAATTAAATAACAAGATACAGCAATTAAAAAATGCTGTGAATAGTAAAATATTAGATACCGAAGCCTTTGAACAAAGGGTTGTTCCTGCGTTAAAAAAATTAAATCAACTTATTCTTCAACTCAAAAATAATATGGGAGATTATTTAAAAGGTTATCAAGATAAAATTATTGCTAATGAAGGTGAAATAAATAATTTACGTGCTCAATTAGACCAAAACGCATTATTAATACAAGATAAAATTAATGAAGCTACTGCATTAAACGAAAAAATTGTTGAGATGCAAAATCAAATAACCGAACTTCAAAATATGCAAGCAAATGAAATTCAAAATTTAAAAGCTGAATCTGAACGTGCTATGAATGAAATGACCGCAAGACTTAATACTGCCGAAGGTGATAAAACTGCTTTACAACAACAAATGGAACAAGCAAGACAAGAAAATGAAACAAGAATGAATGAAATTACTGGTTCAATTGCTCAAAAAGATGAACAGATAAATAAATTAAATGCTGATATACAAGGTGCAACTGCTCAAATACAAACTATTAATACTGAGAGAGATAATTTAAAGAAAGAAAACGAAGGATTAATCCAAAATATTGTTAACGCATCTGCTGCTATTAGTGAAGCTGTTGATAAAATTAGTAAACAAATTACTACTGTTAAAAATAATGGTATAGCCCAAAGGTCAGCAGAAGAAATGGCTGTGTTAATTGAAGGTATTAGTAATGCTTTACAAGGAAGACCAGCTGGAGACCAATCACAATCACAAACACAAGATGGAGGTTGGACTTATGGAAAAAAATCATCAAAAAGAACTACAAAAAGAGGAGGTTGGTTATATTCAGCACATAAGAAAACAAAAAAACATAGTAAAAAAAGTAAACATAGCTCAAAGTCTTCTAGAAGAAGAAGTAGTAGAACAAGTAAACGTTCAAAGACTACAAGAAGAAGTAGTTAAATATCAATATCAATATTACTATAATATGTTTTATTCTTTTTTATTCAAATCACGAAGCATTCCAAAAATAGTAGGAATATTTTTCCCCAAATTGTTTTTCATATTTATTTCACGATTTAATAATGTGTTATTTTTTTGCATATTATTAATAAATTCTTTTCTTTCTTTATAAATTTTTTTCCATTTTCTTTGAATTAATTTAATCCAAATCGTTTTAATAATAGCTACATATTCGTCTCCTCTGAGTGTAATATGTTCTATAATATTTGGTTGTGAAAACTTCTTATTAGTTATAATATTATTGTAGTTTCTGATATATTCGTGGTTAATATTTTTATTTCTCATTGCCCTGACTAATATTCTGTTTCTACAAGAATAACGGTCTATCATATCATATAATTCTTCAAAATTAGACTCATAATCTTCATATAAAGATTGTTCTTCTGGATTAGTAACTAATTCTGGATTTATAGTTTCTACAATTAAATAATGATATAAAACATCTGGGTCAGAAGTTTCTATATCAAATCCATGAATTTTTTCATTAAATAATTCACAAATAGCTAATTTATATTTAGAAAGATTAGTATTATTTGTAGTAGTGTTAGTAGTAGTATTAGTATTAGTAAATGAACTCATATTAAATAATTAAATTACAATAAAGGTGTGTTTATATTGATAGATTTATAATTTATTCTTGATTCAATTTTTTTTATAATTTATATATATAAATGAAATTACCTAGATTTCTCAAAAATATTTTAACAAGCAAATACTTCTTGTATTTTATTGCTTTTCTCTCTTTAACAAATGTTTTAGGATATATTATGATGGGTAAAAATAATACTGCTATTCTTTTTATATTGATTGCTTTCATCCTTTCTAGATATACCAAAAACATGGTTTTAGTTTTAGGTGTTCCTTTAGCTATTATAAACTTTTTTATGGCTGGTAAATATGTTAAGGAAGGTTTAGATAATATGAAAGGAAAAAGAAAAGATGCTTCTGGAAATTCTATATCAGACACTACAACTACAACTACAACCACTACAACAGATACTACTGGTGAAACAAGTGAAGAAACTAAAGAAGTAGATAAGGACATTGATCAAGCCAAAGAAAAAATCCAACAAATCCAATCAAATCAACAAGCTATTAAAGATAAGTTAAGTGCTTTAAAAGCTGATGTTGAAGCTAAGAAATCAGGAACAACAACTGAATCAACAACCACTCCAGAAAGTTTTGAAGTAGGTAGAAAGGGACGCAAAGGAGCTTCCAGAATTGATTATGGAACAACTATTGAAAATGCGTATGATGATTTAAATAGTATTTTAGGAAGTGATGGAATTAATAAATTAACACAAGATACACAAAAATTAATGGGACAACAAATGAAATTAGCTGAAGCAATGAATAATATGGGACCACTTATCCAAAGTGCTAAGGATATGTTAAAAGGGTTTGATATGTCTAGTTTAAGTAATATGGTTAAACCAGTTCAATAAATATATTATATAAATATTTTGTGAATATATATATAATAATATTATGAAAAAGTGTCCAGAAGGAGTTATATGTATTGAGAACATAACATTAAGTATTTTATTTTTAGTAATAATAATATTTGTTTTTATTTATTCTAGCAATAATAAACAATCATCTAATACAAGTAATTCAGAAAAAATAATCATAAAAGAAAATAGTGCGACTAATGGATTTGGATTTTTCCCACGTTATAATTATGGTTATACTAACCTACCAAACGACATTTTATTAAACCCATATACACCACCTTTAAAAGATGAGAGATATATAGTCCCAAATGGTGAGTTTATTCCTACAGGTTCTGTTCCAATAAATGTATCAACAAATATAGGTGCTGTAGAAACAAATTATAGACAACTAGGTATTTTAACACCATTAAATGGAACAAGTAAAGATAATATATTACCTTTAATGGGTCGCCCTTTATTCACAAGTAGACAAAAATATCAATATTATACTACTAGTAATCAACAAAATAATATTAAACTTCCGGTTTCAGTAAAAGGAAGAAGCGGAACAAATGAATATGGTGTGGATGAAGTATTTAATGGGGATACTGTTTATATTGAAGGAATTAATGAACCATATAAGGTTACTGTGTATGATAATTCAGTAATAAAATATATTCCGTTTATTTAATTAATAATTAGTTATAATACCTACACTAATATCATCAATATTTGAAAAATTAACTGCGTGTGTTTCTCCGAGATGTGTACAATTCCAAGTTTGTTTCCATCTTTTTTCAACTATTTCAGATAATTCCTGTGAATTTAAAGTAAGTAAATCTTGAATATCATTGAATCTTTTTTTTTCCAATGATATCATATCCCAAAATCCATCAGAACCTATAACTATTTTTATTTTATCATTATTATCATTAATATTATTATAATAAATAGTTTGAATTTCTGGTATACAATCTAAATAATTATTATGACCTAATGCTTGTGTTACTGTGAGAGTTAACCCATTCATAAAAACAGCATAATAATCTATATCAAAAAAATATAATTGATTTTCCTCTATAATTGTATGTTGTTCATATTTAATAGATGGAGTATTTTGGTCTAATTTATATTTAACCCTATTTCTCTCTAATTCATTTTGTAAATTATGTTTTTTATTAATATAAACGAGTTCGTTATTTTTAAAAACGGCTGTTTGCGAATCACCAATATTAGTACACCTTATTTTGTTTTTATATATTTCAACAAGTGAGAATGTGCTACCAGACCTAGAAAAATCATATCCTATTTGTCTAAATTTAACAAATTGGTTTCTTATATATTTTAATGGTTCTTTTTCTCTCAAAATAATATCATTCCATTCATATGTTTTTAAAAAATCTATACATTTATCTGTTCCATGTCCATCTAATACAAGTATCCATTTAATATATTCACATTCGTAGTTATAACCTTCTCCAGAGCAAATAAAATCTTGATTTTTTCCTAATGGTTTATTATAAATTTCAGTTTTAATTTTATTTATGTGTGATTTATCATTTTCATTATTTATAACAGTTAGTTCAGCCATTATAAATAATATAATTATATTTTTATATTTATTTTATATTTATTATTTATTATTTTATTTAATTTGTGTGTTTTCTTGATTTTTTGTTTCTAATAATATTTTTATGTTTTCTTGTTTTATTTTTTTTACCACCAGAAAACTTTCTTAAAGCATCATTAACAGCTTGTCCAGGAGGAAGAATATTCTCTCCAGAAGAAATTTTTTGAGCAACTTTATTGGCTATATTATCTTCAATATTTTCAATTAAAACTTTCATAGCACTCTCTACAGATGTAGGTGATGTTTCTTTAGTAATAGTTTCTTCTACAATAGCAGGTTTTTCTTCTTCTACAATAGGTTGCTCTTCTTCTGTAGGTGTTTCTTCTATAAGAGTTGGGGATTGTTCTTCTACAACAGACGTAGGCAATTCTTCAATAGGTTGTTCTTCTACAACGGATGGGATTTCTTCTACAATAGGTTGTTCTTCTACAACGGATGTAGACACTTCTTCAATAGGTTGAACCGGTTCAATATCTAGAGCATCTAATGGTACTTCTTCTAATTCACTTGTTACTTCTGGTTCTGGTTGTGTAGTTAAAGGTTCAATAGGTTCACTAAATTCTTCTGTAGGAGTACTCTCAATAGTAGTAGGATTTTCATTAACAAGTTGTTCTTCTACAGGTGAAGGTTCCGCAATTGATTGTTCTTCTTGTGTTGTAACAGGTATTTCTAAACTAGATACAGGTTCACCACCTTTAAATTCAATAATTTCGTCATCACCGAATGTTACATTTTTATCACCACCAATGGTTTTACTTTTTTTAAATTTTTTTAATGAAGAATTATGTAAATTTAGGTGCTTATGTTTATTATTTCTAAATGTTTTTCTCTCTTTCTTAGACTTTTTGTTCTTGTTTTTATATTTTTTCATTGTTTGTTTCTTATTATTCAATAGTTTAGTTACTTTTCCTTTAGTTAATTTCATTTCTATATAAATAAATTAATATTTTATTTATATATAGTTATATATAGTTATAATAATGAGTAATATGGATATAGAAAAAATTCAAAAAATTCAAAAACTAAAACAATTAAAAGAGTCTGTTATGAATATTTCTCCTGAATTAATTAAAGGTGATTGTGAATTAAAATGTGCTTTTTCTTTTACATATCCTACAAGTAATACAACAGCTACTAATAATGGTTTTTTCATAACATTATCATATGATAAGAAAAACACTGACCCTGTAGTCTTTAATACCGAAAAATATTATGTTGAACAAATTAATTTATATAGTCCATCAGTTCATTTATTTAATGGACGTCCAGTTGCTGCTGAATTAGTAATTGAACATTTCCCTTCTGCTGGTGGTCAACCATTAAAGGTTGGTATTCCTCTTACTGTAAGTGGTAATCAAAATATAGGTTCTGTATTATTATCACAAATAATAAAAAAAGTAGCACAAGAGGCACCAGCACAAGGAGAATCAACAAATATAAATTTGGATAATTTTACATTACAACCATTAGTTCCTAGAAAACCATTTGTTTCTTATACAGAAGAATCAGGAACAAATTGGATTGTTTATACAACTGAACACGCTATCGGATTAAGACAAGAAGTATTAGAAACACTTTCAAAAATTCTGATTCAACCAACAGAAATTACATGTAAAAGTGGTCCAATGCTTTTTATTAATAAGAAGGGTCCTACAAATGCTTTTGGAAGTGATATTTATATTGATTGTAAACCAATAGATTCTTCAGGTGAAGAAGAAGTAGTTACAGACACATCATCATCATCTGAATCATCTAGTGAATTTTATAAAAGTGATGAATTTAAGGCATTTATAAAAATATTATTATTAGTAATCGTTTTTATTGTTTTCTTTGCATTAATGTATTATGGTTTCAAAAATTTATCAAATATTAAGTTACCTACAATTATTAAAGGTTCTGCACCTATAGTAAAAACAAGTTAAAGTCACCAAATAAAATATAAAAGTATTTATTTATATAGTTTTTTCATTAAATTATATAAATTATTTCGCAGTTTTAATTACTTCCACTTATTGGGGAAGCATCATGTAATTGTTCCAACATTGGTTTGTAAGAAGCTGGTCCATCCATAAATCCACTTTTATTCATTGGAGCCATTTTTTTAACAATTTCCTGTTCTAAAGTATATGGAAATTGATTGTAAGCACTAAATTGAGACATTTTCTTTTCTTCAGAAGGCATATATTTATCTAAAGCAGCTGTTCCAGTAGCTTCACTTGACTTTTTAATCAAATCATAAGCTATATATAAACCTAAAATAGCAACAACTGGATTAGCATATGCAAATAAAGAAATCGCAATTACTATTACTACAATTTTTCCGATTAATGAATCTATCATACTAGCAAATGGCTCAGGCATTTCATAACCCATAATAATATAAATAATAAAAAGTATTGATAATAATAATTGACCCGTGTGGCTTTTATTAAATAAACTATTTACACTCTCCATATATCATATTTAAATATTTTATTTATAAAAAATTGAAATATATTTAAACATTTCTCTCTAAATATAAAATATACAAAATGGATTTTATTAAAAATTTTTATACTCCTCCTAAAAACTTAAATACCTATCTCGGACAAAAAGGTTATACTATTCACAAAAAAGAACTCGAACCAAAAGATATTGAATTTATTAAAAAAGAACTCACTATTAAACCTTATGTTATGGGTGCTCCACAATCTTCTATGGAAACTTTCCCGGCTTACAGAGAATCATCTGGTAAATTTTATATCCCTAGATACTTTGGAGAGCAACATTTCGGTCTTCCTAAACAAAATAAAATCCCTGAAGGGAGTAATATTGATATAAAATTCAATGGCGACTTGCGTGATTATCAAAAACCAGTTGTTCAAAAATATTTAGATCACGTTAAAAGCAATAATGATATTGGAGCTGGGGGATTGTTGGAATTATATTGTGCGTGGGGTAAAACTAGTGCTTCATTATATATTATTAGTGCTTTAGCTAAAAAAACTTTAGTTATTGTTCATAAGGAATTCTTGTTAAACCAATGGGTTGAACGCATTAATCAATTTTTACCAACTGCTAGAATCGGTAGAATACAGGGACAAATTATTGATATTGACGATAAAGATATTGTTATTTGTATGCTTCAAAGTTTATCTATGAAAGATTATCCTGCATCTTTATTTGATTCATTTGGTTTAACTATTATTGATGAAGTTCATCATATAGCTAGTGAAACATTTTCAAACGCATTATTCAAATTAGTAACTAAATATATGCTTGGGCTTTCTGCTACTATGAATCGTAAAGATGGAACCACTTTTGTTTTTAAAATGTTTCTTGGCGATGTTGTTCACAAGGCTGTTAGAGAAGATGAATCTAACGAAGTCATTGTCCGTGCTATTGACTATTATGTTGATGACGAAGATTTTAATACTGTTGTTTATGATTATAGAGGTAATCCACAATATAGCACAATGATAACAAAATTATGTGAATACAATCATCGTAGTGAATTTATTTTAAGAATTGTTTCAGATATGCTTAATGAAAATCCTGAACAGCAAATTATGATTTTAGCACATAATAAAAGTTTGTTAAAATATTTATATGATGCTATTGAGCATAGAAATATAGCTAGCGTTGGTTATTATGTGGGTGGAATGAAAGAAGAAGCATTAAAAAAATCTGAAACTAAAAAAATTGTTATTGCTACATATAGTATGGCGTCAGAAGGTTTGGATATAAAATCACTCACTACATTAATCATGGCGACTCCTAAAACAGATATTGAACAAAGTGTTGGTAGAATTTTAAGAGAAAAACATAGTAACCCTATTGTAGTAGATATTATTGATTCTCAAGATTTATTTCAAAACCAATGGCGTAAGAGAAAAACATTTTATAAAAAACAAAATTATAAAATTATTCATACAACAAGTAAAAAATATACTGATGATATTAGTAAATGGGATGTTATTCATTCCAATTGTAAATCTGAATTAACTATAAAAAAAACTAAAACTAACAATTATAAAGACCCAGAAAGCCTGTTACAAGGAAAATGCTTAATAAAAATAAAAACTTAAAATAATCAATTATATAATTTTAATCTATCTCCTTTATTATCATATACCCATATTTCATATTTTATATCCTAATTCTTTAGCACTTTTTTGCTTTAGAAAAATAAGATAAAAAATATATAAAAAAATTGAAATCAAAATATCTTTTTCAACATTGTATAAAACCAAAATGGATACAATTGTTCAACAAGCTTCTACATTATTTACATTGTATATCAGCGATGTAATCAAAACAGATAATCGTGTATTAGATAATACCGTTATCACAATAATAACTATAATATTTATGAGTTCTATTAAATTTATATTTTCAAATTGGAGACCAATATATAATATGATTATATATTGGTTATATGATATGGAGAAATATCCTCTTGAAATGTGGAGAGCACCTTACTTAAATACATTTATAATGACATCAGAAGATTTAAAAAAATTTCGGTGTGTAAATTATATTAATTCTCCATGTTTTAATACTATAAAAAATCTCACAGTAGTAAATTTAAGTGATTATTTAAGTAAACTTACTAATAAAAATAGAGTAGGGTTTCTTACAAATCAAGAAGGTACAAAAATAACTTACATAGTTACTAATGTAGTAAAATTTTATATAAATAATGAGACTGGAATATTCTTAATGTGTATTGATAAATATGGAAATCCAATTTATTTTGGCTCAGATGGTTATTTATATTATAAAGACATGGAAGAATTAGAACAATTTTCAATACATCTTTATAATTTTATAAAAGAAGAAATATATAAAGGAGAAATTAGAGATGGGTCTCTTAGGATTTCAGAGTATAAAAATACTAGTAATGAACTTAGAATAATTGGAGAAATAAGTAATAAAAAAACATTTGATAACTTATTTTATACACAAAAAAATGATTTGATTTATCTATTAGAAAAATTTAAAACAAAAACATTGTATCCTCCTCATATCCCAATGGATAATAAATTAGGAATTCTATTATATGGACCACCTGGAACTGGAAAGACTGGAACAATTAGTGCAATAGCAAACTATTTAAATAGAAATGTTCGCATTATTAATTTCGCGACGGTTAGTACTATTAGTGGCTTTGAATATGTTGTTTGTAAAGAAATATATGAAAAGACTATATTTGTATTTGATGAATTTGATTGTATGTTGGATGTATTGGTAAATTCTAATACTAACATTGATATTAATAAAGATAGTAATAAAACAGATTGGGGTTCTTTATTACTAGCTGCTGAAGGTGAAGAAAGAAAACAAATTCTTGAAATGATGAAAAGTGATAAAGATAGTAATAAAATAAATCTGGCTTATCTATTACAGAAATTAGATGGTCTTGAATCAGCGGAAGGTCGTATTATTATTGCAACGACAAATAATCCGGATAAAATAAATCCGGCATTATTGAGACCTGGGCGTTTTGATTTGAAACTATGCCTAGGTAATTGTACAAAGGAGATGTATAGTCAGATTTTGGAGAATTATTATAAAGAGGAGTCTAATGTATATAGAAGAGTTGAAGAGGCAAATATAGAAGAGTTTAAATATTCTCCATTGGAATTATTAAATATGGCTATGCAGAATTCAACATTGGAATCTTTGATTAAATATATTCATTCTAATTAAAAATATATTTAAGAGAATTGACTTCAATCAAGTTAAAAATTATTTACAATAAAAATAAAAACTTAAAAAAGTCCAATATATTTACAATTATATTTATCATTATATACCATTTTATAAATCTTTTTTTCATTCATATATAGATTATATGATTCAAATGTAAACTCTAAGTTTTCATGATATTTATAATAAACTTTATGTTTATCAGAATATAATATTGGACCCCAAGTAGTTCGGTCATTTCTATCATTAGCTATTATAAAACCTGTATTACATATTCTACCAATAACTATATTTTGTTTTTTATAAATAAAATCTATTAACTTTTCTATATTAAAATATTTGTCTTTAATTTCATAATGTTCTAAAGGTGAATTTAAAAATTTTGATACTTGTGTTAGTACATTTCTTATTAATGTATTTGGGACTATTCTCATATTCATATTTATTCCTTCCCAATCACAACCTTCATAAGACCATACAGTATCATTGTATTTGATATCAACAATATTTTTTATATCTGGAAAAGGTAAAATATGATTATAATCACTTCGTGTTAAAATTATATATTCATATTCTTTTTCTAAATTATAACCAATCAAATCATCTATAATACTCCAATTATTATATAAATTCAATGTTCCATTTTCATTACAATTTATACAATTGTATTGATTACCTAAAGTAGACAAACTTGGATATATATCATTAAAATTAGATGGTTTATCATACATATATTGATATACAAGTCCATTATCATTACTTAGTAATTTAATATTTTCATCAGTTGGTAGACCTGTTTTTTGAACTATAACATATAAATCAGCCTTTAATTCATCCAATAAATTCTTTTTGAAATTTTCTATAATTAATGGTATTGTTCTTAATTCACCCCACATAACTACTGCGTATGTTTTCATTATTATATTGTATTATATAATATTATATTGTGTCATATTATAAAATATTTTTTATTTAAACTTATTTTTTAATCATTCTTACTTGGAAATCCTTTATTCGTGTAATGGTTATAATTATCAATATTTAACCCTTTAGTATTTAAACTTATTGGTGGTGGGTTCGCTAATGCTGATTGACTTGCAGATAAAGTAGTATTAGCAACAGCATAATTTGGTGTATATGGTGTATTATTCATATATTGACCATATCCTCCATATCTCATTCTTCTTGAATGTCTTCTACTTTTTGTATGTGAATGTCTTCTCTTATGTGAACCATGTTTTCTGTGTGTTCTATGTCTCTTAATACGAGACATTATTTTACGCTTCATTGTTCTAACTCTCTTTCTTAAACTTTTCTTAGGCATCTTATACATTCTAGAAATATTATTTATTTTTCTTTTTAGTTTTTTTCCACCTTTGTAACAAGCTCCTGGAATACAACCATTTGCAGCATCTACATTATTTTTCGCAGCTAATAAACCTGTTGGTATTTCATTACTACTAAAATTAGCTGGATTATTTGTATTACCTACATTCACAAATTGCGGATTTATGTTACTATTTGGAGGGAACCTTCCATACCCTAAGTTTGACGCATCTGAACCTGCAGACATATATATTTACATATTATTTTTATTTTATATAGTCACTTCAAATCTATTGAAAATCGTATTTTAAATTTGCTAATCGTTCATTCCTAGCTACTACCTTCACTGGAACCCATTTATTAAATTTAACATTATACTCACATAACATATTATAACTTTTTTCTAAATCAACAAATTTATCTATATTATCATTTTCAAATTCATCTTCTGAATCACTTTCTTCCAATGCATCCAAATTTCTATTTTCTTTGATATTTCTAAAAAGACTATTCATCATAACACTCGTTTTATAATCTGGAATTAATGCTACATCATAAAAATAATCTGTTACACCATTATTATACACATATAAATTATATATATCATTTTGTAATTCTGCTTTTATTTTAAAAATTAATTCCTTTTTTACTTGATTATTACCATATCTATTTGTATTATTATTGTAATTACTTGTATTATTGTAATTATTTGGTTTGAAATTAACACTCGGTTTTACATACATTAAATTATCATAATGCTTTTTACTTTCATACCTTAATTGTATATATTTTATTTTATAAGGTAATTTTGATATTTCTATTAATAATTCATCAAAATTGTGAGTCATTATTGGTAATCCTAATATAGAAAAATTATTATTATAAGCTATTTGACTTACATCATTCATAAACATTTTTTGTAAATAATTTATTTTATTATAAAAATGTGTAGTTACTAAGTTTATACCTTTGTAATACATTATATCTTCAACAGTTATCATTCTTGTATTTTCATAAAAGAAATAAGAACCATATAATATCGTTTGATAACTTAACTCGCTATTAAAACATAGATTAATCGGTTTTATATATGTTATTTCGCGTTCATCATTAATATCTAATAAATAACAAGTATTATAACCTTTATTATTTGTTGTAAACCACAATATACATTTCTTCCCTTCTGGAATAGCTAAAAATAATTCAGAATTATAAACTTTCTTATGTATAACATTTTCATAACAAAGTTTTAGATCTTGTGGAAACCCATTCAATAAACTTTTATTTATATTACTGTTTTCTCTTATTTTAATACTCTGCATTTTACAAAATATATTGTAATATATTATATTGTTTTGTTTTTATATTGTTTATAAAAATATTATACAAAAAAATTGATTTATACAATCTAATATACTATTTATGTATATTTAATACATAATTTACAAAAAATGAAAACAGAAACTATATTTTTTAATCATTTACAGAGAGAAATTACTTATTATATTGGTAAAAACGATAAAGATAATTTTGAAATTATTGATGCGAGTAACCCAAATGATATATGGTTTCATGCTAATAATATTTCTTCATCACACGTTATTTTAAAACTCTCTAATATTGATACTAATATTGATAAAAAAGATTTGAGACAATTAATTAAAAAGGGTGCGTTATTATGTAAACAAAATACGAATAAATTAAATAATAATAATATTTTTGAATTTATTTATACTGAAATTAAAAACATTGAGAAAACTGATAAAATAGGTTGTGTTATTACTAAAAATACTAAAACAATATCCTGTTAAAAAGATGAATAACTTAATCCATTTGAACTACCACTATCTAACATTTGTATAGATGTAGACATTGAACTATTATAATCTATATTACTAAACATATTATTCATACTATTATCTTTTGTTTGATTTTGTGTTTTTGTATTCATTTGTTCTTTAAAAAAATTCTTCAATTCATTTTTCATTTTCTCTGTATCTGGTTTTGGTATTAATTCATCTGTATTTATTTTTATTGTGTTTGATTTAATATTTTGATTTAATGATAAGTTTGAATCTTCATTGTGCGTTATTATATTAAACATATGTTCATATTTTTGAGTTGGACTATTTACTAAATCTTTTATTTTTGGAACAGTTAAAGTTGATTTGAAAAAATTAATTAAATGATGAACTAAAAATATTAATATTATTGATGATATTGTTATTTGTAACATCCAAATTAACATATTTAAAATTATTTATTACTATATGTTTATATAAGTTTAACAAATATAAAACACAATTCATATTTTTATTTATTTCAATAATGAAAAGAAAAAATCAATATCATCTTTTAAATTTATATCATAAATATCCATTTCTCTCTTCAAATTATAATAAAAATCTAATACATAAAAATTTTTATATTTTTCATTTGTTAAATAATGATTAGCCATATTGCCTTCATCTAAATTTATCTCCTTATTTAAATATATACCTTTTACTACAAACTCTACATTTGATTTTTCAGATAAAGCATATGTAAATGTCTCCATCTTTCTAGATATATGTTTTAAAGGTATTTGATTAAATTCTTCCTTTTCATAAAAAGATTTATCTATAATCAATTCAGTGTCTGTACCATTTTTAGGTTGATTTGAGAAAAAATTAGTAACTTTAATTGGTTTCGCGTTTATAGGATTGATTTCTCTCAATTTATATATATTATTTTTTTCTATATAGTAAATTCCTTCTTCAGAAAATACTTCTACACGCGTATCATGTCTTCTAAAATGGTCATTGAATTTTTTTGATAATAGAACGTTTGTTATTTTATTTGGATTATAATTATTTATAAATATTCTCATTATTATTTTTAATTAATAATATATATTATAAACTATTTAAACCTATTATTTATATTATTAACAATAATTAATATGAGTTCTCTTGGAATAATTATTGTTGATAAATCTTCTAATTTAAAAGTTCTCACTGTTAAAGAATATGATGAATCTGAACTTTATAAGAAATGTGGTTTTAAAAAAGCAGATGGATTTAAAAAACATACTGAATGGTCTGGTATTAAAATAAATGGACAAAAATATTACATTTCTGTTTATGGTAAAGATGATGGTAAAGCTAATTTTGAAAATAAATATGATTTTCCACCTCCAATTGATAACAAATTATTTTTTGGTAGTTGTGCGTTAGTAGGTCATATTAAAAATGAAAAAGGAGAAAAAGTATTACATAGTTTAACTATTGAATTATGGGAAAAAATATATGAAAAATTATTTGGAGGTTTTGAAAATTTAGCTGTTACTAATAAAGAAGATGAAGAAGAAGAAGATGAGTTAGCTAATGTTTCAAAAGATAAGAAAACAAAAAAGGGTGGTTATTTAAAAGATGGTTTTGTTGTTGATAGTGATGAGGATGAAGATGATGGTGATTCTTCTAGTTTTGAAACAATTGATAGTGATGAAGATACTGAAGATGAAGATGAATCTATTTCAGAAGATTCATTTAATAGTGATGATGAAGAATCATCAAAGAATAGCGATACTAAAAAAATTAAAAAAAATGTGAAAAATGTTAAAAAAGGTAAATCTAAAAATAGTGTTGAAAAGGAAATCGTTATTGAAGATATTGGGTCTGAATTAAGTGAAGAATCTTATGATTATGATGATTAAATTATATCCAATATTATGAATATAATAATAAAAATAATATAAAAATAATATGATTTAATAAATTATATTATTTATGCCTTTAATAAAAGAAAATGTTATTATTTGTGGAATTGTTAAAAACTGTGGTAGAACTTTATCCAATAATATGGAGCACTGTGTTGAAACTGGAGGATTATTCAATAAATGTAAAATTGTTATCTATGAAAATAATTCAACTGATAACACGAAGGAGGTTTTAAATTTTTTAAAAATTAATCCAGATATTAAAGTGATATCTGAAGACATTCCAATGGAATCAATAAAAGAAAATAGTAGAATTTGGGCTTACACTACTATTACTGGAAGTGATCATCCTTGTAGAATTGAACAAATATCAAACGCAAGAAATAAAGTTCTTGAAGAAATAAATAAATCTGATTATGACGAATACAAATATGTTATGTGGATTGATTTAGATTCAGCTGGTTGGGATATAAATGGTATTTATGATTCTTTTAAAAAAAAGGCTAATTGGGATATTGTTTATGCTAATGGTCAGAATAGTGAAGGTGGATTTTATGACCGTTATGCTTTCAGAGATTCAACACATTTATTAGGCCCAGAAATAACAGGAGAATATTTTTGGAATCATTTACCTAGATTGAATTTTAATAAAGAAACAAAGTTGATTCCTATTTATTCCAGTTTTGGAGGGGTTGGAATTTATAAAAAAGAAATATTTAAACAAATTAAATATGATTGTATTGTTAATTCAGATATAAAGAAGTTTTATAATAATATTTTTAAAAATAATACACTACAATCTTATTGTGATAAAATAGATAAAACATTATATAATATTGTTTGTTCGGAGGATTCAAAATTTATTGGTGGAGAGAAAGATATTGTTAACAATATTTTTTGGAAAAATAATAGTGGATATAATAATTTAGTTGTTTGTGAACATGTTTGTTTTAATTTAGCTGCTATAAATGCTGGTTATAAAATATTTATAAATCCAAAAATGGTTTATAAATGGGTTTAATTAAAATTAAAAAATACTTTTATTTATTGTTACTTCTTTTGCGACATTTTTTATTACTTTTTCATAATAAACAATGTCTTCTTCTTTTGACCTCGCACCCATTGATTGATAAGCTATTTTCAAATATATATCATTTTTTGGATCATCACTATAACGATGATTTGGATATGCTTCTCTCCATTCATAGATTTTACTAATGTTTTTGTTGGCTATCATTTTTACTAATTTCTTCATAATATCCTTATTTTCGTTGTCCTTTTCCCAAACACCTGCGTCTTTTAAATGTATTACTTCTCTCTTTAAATCACTACAATGAATTGGTCTTTTATAAACATCTAGTTCTCTCAAACCATTAATAAAAATTCTAGATATTCCCTTTACAAATCCAAGTTCTCCAACATTTTCCAAATCATTAAAAGTGAGTTTCAACGAATCAACAAACTCATCAATATTCATAGCATCTTTACACTTTTCATTCAAAAAAACTTGTAAATTGAATGTTTTGTTATGAGAGTTATTGTTAATATTATTAGTAGTATTACAATTTTTACTTATTTCAACCATTTGTTCCATCATAAATTTTTGGAATTCTTGATTTTGTTTTATAACTTCCATTAAAACATTTACACTATCATTATTATTTTGCTCTTGTGTATTATTACTATTATTACCATTATTGCTATTGATATTATTGATATTAGAACATATTTTTTTATGTTTCCATAATCCAGTTCTATTTTTATATTCTTTATTACAAATATCACACGATAAAGCATTTTTTATGTTTCCGTCCTGTTTACAAAGATGTTTTCGAGTAGATAGATGAATTGTATAGTTTGATAATTTACTGCATTTAAAGTCACAAGTTTCACAATAAAAATAATCGGCATTTTTAGGCATTTTTGGTGTTTCCATTTCTATATAATTAGTAAACAAAAAAATGCCTAAATAAAAACTAATAAAAAATAAAAAATTTTATCGTAACAAATTTTGAATAAAATTTTTGGTGACCAGACGTTAAAAATTCATTTCAGTCACAATTTAATTTTTTTCAGGTTTCTGGCGGCCCTATTCGTTTTTGGACATTTTTTTTGTCCAATTTTGACTTTCCGAAAATACTTTTGGAAAAAATTTGTTTCTTCGAAAAAGATATTATCCAAAAAAGAACTTAAAGAGCTTTAAGTACCCTTTTAATATATATTATCAAAACTACTTAAAGAAAAAATTGAAAACAACTATTATTATTTTAAAATATAGGTATAAACAAAATGAATACAAATACTTTAAGTGAAATGGAAAATGATTTGAACACTTTATGCGAAATAGAAGAACAAATATGTTGTTTAAAAGCTGGAATGAGAGTTTTGACTCAAAAAATTTGTGAAAAAGAATATAAATTTGATTCTGATTATATAAAAGAATCTCAGTTTCTTATTCAATTGACTGATTCAACAAATGGATTAAACAAAAAAAGACCTTTATTTAATTTCGAAGAGAGAAAAAAGGATTTGAAAAGAGAAATGTTACAAAACGAAATCCTTAGAATTGTTAGGTTAATGTAAATTAATTATTAATTAAAAATAAAATTGATAATTATTTAAATACAATTATTATTAGTATAATTATATAGAAATGTCTGTTAAAACAATTGATAATCCTGACCTATTTCGCTCTAATGTTGTCGCAAAACTGAATATTATCCTGAAAAATGATAAATACAGCTCTAATTTAGAAAAAGGTATATTTAATTACAGCTTAAAAGAAGCATCTCGCAGAAAAATTCCTAAACAATGGTCTGACCCTTATTTTGTTATGATATATGTTAATCATCTACGTAGCATTTATCGTAATATTAATGATAATGAATATTTGATTTGTTTACTTAATAATGGCGATATTAAATCACACGAAATTGCTTTTATGACTCATCAAGAAATGAACCCACCAAGATGGACTGAACTTATTAAAGAAAAAATGAAAAGAGATAAGGGTAAATTTGAGTTTAAAACAGAGGCTGCTACCGATGCCTTTACATGTCGTAAATGCAGACAAAATAAATGCACCTACATGCAGGCTCAAACCAGAAGTTCGGATGAAGCAATAACCACATTTGTTACGTGTCTAAATTGTGATAATCGTTGGAAATGTTAAAAATATCATTCACAAAAAAATAAAATTACTAAAACAATATTTTAAACATTACCATAGCCATCATAAAATAAATAAACAATTTCTAATAATTCTTCATTCTCGTTATTTTCTATTCTATCAATTTGTTCATATATTTCTTTTTCTAATATTTCTGTTCTTCTTTTCATATATGGATTAACTTTTGTTCCATATGTATTTATGTAACTATCTGGATTAAATCTTATAAATATAAATTTCCCTCCATGTAACATATATAAATCGTCGTATCTAATTTCTTCATCATTTTTATTATATCTTTTATGTTGAAACTCATCTGTTTCTATACATAATAATGTATTACCAATTAATTTACGATGGTCAATTCGTCTTCTATGTGTGCAGTCA
>JACCDI011912157.1_pt1 | contig 26421 bp, 17 predicted proteins | sample 7442791 | NCBI WGS metagenome assembly JACCDI01 (sample SAMN15323434, study PRJNA562643) | freshwater metagenome | isolation source: river surface water | place: USA:Blue River Watershed | collected 2017-08-15
CGAAATGGTGGCAACCGAGTCGACGATTAGCGAAAGCTGTGAGGTGAACTTGTCGACCTCTTCGTCGGTGACCAGGATGCGTGCGAGGCCAGCCAGGTGGCGCACGAGGTCAGGGGTGATTTCAGACATGAATCTCTCTCAAAACGATGGAGTTCGGATTGCTCACAAGTCTACCCGTAGCGCGTTTCGGGCGTGTTTCGCAGCGTTACGAGTTGAGGCGACGAACGAACTCGTCCTCGTCGATGACCTCGACGCCGAGATCTTCGGCCTTGGCCAGCTTCGAGCCGGCGTTCTCGCCGGCAACCACGAACGACGTCTTCTTTGAGACGCTCGAGGCAGCCTTGCCTCCGGTCGAGATGATGGCCTCTTCGATCTCGTCGCGGGTGAACTGCTTGAGGCTGCCGGTCGCCACGATCGACATGCCGGCAAACCGACCACCGGCACCCTCGGCTGCCGCGCCGGGGCCTGGGTGACCAGGCGTTTCGAGGAGCACGCCACTGGCGCCCCAGCGATCGACAATTGCGCGATGCCAATCGATCGCGATCCATTCGCGGATGCTCGAAGCGAGCGTTGCACCGACACCATCGACCTGCGATAGCTCGGCCTCCGTTGCTGCGAAAATGGCGGCCAACGAGCCGAAGTGACTAGCTAAGGCGCGAGCCGCGACAGGACCTACGTGACGAATCGAGAGGGCCACGATGATTCGCCAAAGCGGGCGGGTCTTTGCCTCTTCCAGGTTGCGCAGAAGCTTTAGCGCGACCTCCGCAGGGGTTCCGTCCTTTTTCCTGAAGAATTCGACAACCTTTGGTTGGCCATCGTCATCGAGCTTGGGAATGCCGGTGTCCGGGTCAAGTACGTACGACCGAACCGGCAGCAGCTCCTCGAGAGTGAGGTCGAACAGGTCGGCCTCGGTGCGCAGCGGTGCCTGCACGTCATCCAGCGGTTGAGTGAGCGCAACCGCGGCCACATAGCCGAGCGCCTCGATGTCGAGCGCACCACGCGAACCCAGATAGGCCACGCGTTCGCGCAGCTGAGCCGGGCATCCCGCAGCGTTCTGGCAGCGCAGGTCGACGTCGCCCTCGCTGCTAGGAGCGAGCGCTCCCCCACACTCAGGGCAATTCGAAGGCATCACAAAGGCGCGTTCGGTGCCATCGCGCAGTTCGACTACCGGACCAAGAATTTCGGGAATCACGTCGCCGGCCTTGCGCAGCACGACTGTGTCGCCGATTAACACGCCCTTGGCAACCACGACCTCCTGGTTGTGCAGCGTCGCGAACTCGACGGTCGAACCAGCGACCTTGATGGGCTCGACGACCGCGTAGGGCGTTGCGCGACCGGTGCGGCCGATACCGATGCGAATGTCGACGAGCTTGGTGTTGACCTGTTCGGGTGGGTACTTGTAGGCAATCGCCCAGCGAGGCGCACGCGAGGTGAAGCCCAGCTCCCCCTGCACGGCAAGCGAGTCCAGCTTGACGACAACGCCATCGATCTCGTGCTCGAGCGAATGGCGCTGTGCGGCGAATTCATCGATGTATGCCAGCACCTCGTCGACCGATTCGACCACGCGGAAGCGCTTAGAGGTCGGCAGACCCCAACCCTCGAGTAGCGAATAAACATCGCTCTGGTTTGCAACGGGCACGCCCGACCCGTCGGCCGACTGCCAAGAACCGATGCCGTGCACCAGCATCTGCAGCGGGCGCGATGCCGTGACGGCCGCATCCTTCTGGCGAAGCGAACCCGAGGCCGAATTTCGAGGGTTGGCAAACGGCGCCTTGCCCTCGGCGATTAGGCCTTCGTTGAGGCGATTGAAGTCTTGGATGGCATAGAAGATTTCTCCGCGAATCTCGACGACGGACGGATGCCCGGAGCCCTCGAGACGGTGCGGAATGCCACGAATGGTCATGACGTTTGCCGTGACGTCTTCGCCGACAACGCCATCGCCGCGCGTCGCGGCCTTGGTCAATACGCCGTTTTCGTAGCGCAGGTTGATGGCCAGCCCGTCAATCTTTAGCTCGCACAGGTATGTCAGTTGACCGGTATCGGCCGAACGAGCGGCCCAATCGCGAAACTCATCGTGCGAAAAGACGTTGTCGAGCGACCACATGCGCTCGAGGTGCGGCGATGGCGAGAAGGTCGCGCTAGCCGAACCACCCACGGTCTGCGTAGGTGAGTCGGCGGTGATCAGCTCGGGATGCTTGGCTTCGAGCAAATCAAGTTCGTGCGCGAGCGCGTCGTACTCGGCATCGCTGATGAGAACCGTGTTGCCCTCGTAATAGGCGGCGCGATGGTGGTTGATCTGGTCAACCAGCTCGGCATGCCTGGCCTTGGCGGCCTCGAAGTCGTTCACGCGAACAGCCTAAGCCTCGGCACTGACAGTGCGGTCGATTGTGAACTGAGCCAAGACGCGACTGCCTAGGTAGATCACGGCAGTCTGCCCAGGCGCAACCCCCATGAGCGGTTCGTTTAGCGTGACGACGAACTCGCCATCGACGAGGGCAACGGAACACGCAACCGGGTCGGCGTGAGCACGCACCTGAACCTCGGCATCGAACCACTCGTGCGCGTTGGCGCGCGGTGCGCCACACCAAGACAGACGCGAGCCAGCTAGCTCAACCACGGCCAAGGCGGCGTGCGAACCGACCACGACCTCGGCAGTCTTCGGCCGAATCGACAACACATAGCGAGGCTTGCCGTCGACCGCGGGGCGCCCGAGGTTCAACCCCTTGCGCTGGCCGACCGTGTATGCCTCAACGCCATCGTGCTGCCCAAGAACGTTGCCCGAGGTATCGACGATGTTGCCCGGGTGCAGTTCGAGGTGCTCCCCCAACCAGTCACGGGTGTCGCCCTCGGGAATGAAGCAGATGTCATATGAATCAGGCTTGGCGGCAACGGCAAGGCCGCGAGCAGCAGCCTCGGCGCGAATCTCGTCTTTCGATGCCGTCGCACCAATCGGAAAGTACGCGTGCTTCAACTGCTCGGCGGTCAAAACGCCCAGCACATAGCTCTGATCCTTGGCGTATGCGACCGAGCGGTGCAGCTCAAGCTCGCCAGATTCGGCGTCCTCGGCCGAGACGATTGTGGCGTAGTGCCCTGTGCAGACAGCATCAAAGCCGAGCGCGAGTGCCTTCTCTAGCAGCGCGGCGAACTTGATGCGCTCGTTGCAGCGCATACACGGGTTCGGAGTGCGACCCGCGGCGTACTCGGCAACGAAGTCGTCGACGACCTCCTCCTTGAATCGCTCGCTGAAATCCCACACGTAATAAGGGATGCCCAACTTGTCTGATGCCCGCTTGGCATCCATCGAGTCTTCGATCGTGCAGCAGCCACGAGAGCCGGTGCGCAGGGTGCCAGGCATGCGGCTAAGGGCCAGGTGCACACCGACAACCTCGTGCCCAGCCTCGACGGCGCGGGCGGCGGCAACGGCAGAGTCAACCCCGCCTGACATGGCCGCCAAAATCTTCATCCCTCAAGTTTAAACTGGCACACTGAAGGAATACTCAGCCGATGAACTTCGAGGGGAAGCCGTGGACGAGACACCAGAAGAGCGTGAGGCCAGATTGCTCGCAGAGGCTGAAGCAGAAGTCGACGAAGCAATTACCCATCAGCACCAAGAAGCAATTGCCTCCAGCAGGGATCCGTCCGACGAAAAGATCGGCATTTGGGGCAAAGTGCTCGGAGGTATGTTTCGCAGTGCCGGAGGCTAAAGGCACAGGGCAAGCCCTAGCGTGCGTTTAGGCCAGCCTTGAGCGCACCTTCGAGGGCCGCAGGCAGGGCTGCGAGCAGCGCATCCACGTCATGTTGGGTTGAGTTCCAACCGAGGGTCACGCGCATCGAGCCGATCGCCTCGTTTTCGGCGCGACCCGTGGCCATCACAACGTGTGAAGCACGCGGAACTCCTGCCGTGCACGCCGAACCGGTCGAAACCGAGACCCCGGCCATGTCGAGCAGGAACAGCAGGCTGTCGCCCGTGCAGCCGGCAAATGTGAAGTGCGCATTATTCGGCAAGGCCCGAGCATCGCCGCGAGTCAGAACGACATCGGCTCCAATCGCCAGCACGCCGTTGATCAACCTGTCGCGCAGACGCTCGAACTCGGCCGTGCGGGCGTGAACCTCTGCAACGGCAATGGTTGCGGCGAGCGCAAAGGCCTTCGCCGCCGGGGCATTCAACGTGCCGGAACGCATACCGCGCTCGTGCCCACCGCCGTGCTGCAGCGCGGTCAGCTTGAGCGAGCGCGACACAATCAGCGCACCGATGCCGACCGGACCGCCAACCTTGTGTGCCGTGATGCTCATCGCCGCAAGCCCCGAAGCCGCGAAATCAATCGGGATGTGCCCAAAGGCCGCCACAGCATCGGAATGCACAGGCAAGCCGTGCTCCCCCGCGATACGGCAAACCTCAGGGATGTCGGTCACGACACCCGTCTCGTTGTTTGCCCACATCAACGTAATCAACGCCACCTCGGCAGCACGATCGGCCAAGAAGCCGCCTAGCCAACCCAGGTCGAGCATTCCGCGAGCGTCAACAGGAACGAAAACGACCTCTGCCTCGTCATGGCGCTGCAGCCACAGACACGCATCCAGAACGGCGTGGTGTTCGGTCTCAGCCGTCACGATAACGCGGCGAGCGCCATTCGAAGTCGCCACCTGCTGCCAATAGATGCCCTTGACGGCCAGATTGTCGCTCTCGGTGCCGCCTGAGGTAAAGATGACCTCGCTGCGATTGCAGCCAACTGCCGAAGCCAGCTCCTCGCGAGCCTCCTCGACCAACCGCCCGGCAGCCTGGCCAAAACTGTGGATTGCCGATGGATTGCCAACCACACCCAGGTGGCGGGCGAACTCGGCGGCAACCTCGGGCCTAATCGGCGAGGTCGCGGCGTGATCCAAATAAACGGCCATAACGACAGCCTACAAACTAGGCTTTTCACTTATGTTCTCTGACCTGCTGCGCCCGAGCGGCCTAGGAGTCACCATCGAGGGTGGCCTTGGCACTATTCGCGTGCACTCGCAGACCGCCGAGAGCATCAAGATGCACATCTTGAACGATTCCGACCCCAAGCAGGTCGACCACGAGCTGGAACTGTTGCAGAACGAGCCAGGCATCTGGTCGGCGACCGACGCGCTTATCGAGGTCGGCACCAAGTATGCGCTGCGCGCCGAGGGGCCGACCGGGCCAAAGCACAAGTTCAACCCGGCCATCGACCTGATTGACCCGTATGCCCGCGGCGTTGTCCGCGAGGGCCCGCGCGACTATCACAACGTCGTCACCACCGATGACTTCGACTGGCAGGGCGTCGTCAAGCCAAACATCCCGCTCGGCGAAACCATCGTCTATGAGGCACACGCTCGCGGCCTTACCCGCGGCAACGACAACATCCCGGATGACATTCGTGGCACATACGCCGCCCTGGCTCACCCGGACACCATTGCGCACCTGACCAACCTCGGAATCACCGCGATTGAACTGCTGCCGATTCAGATGTTTATCAGCGAGCCACACCTGATGAAGATGGGTCTGATCAGCTACTGGGGCTACAACACGGTCAACTTCTTTGCCCCGCACCCGCGCTATGCGAGTGAGACGGCTCGTGCCGCTGGCCCACAAGCCGTAATCGACGAACTCAAGACCGCGATTCGCGAACTGCACCGTGCCGGCATCGAAGTTCTGCTCGACGTGGTCTATAACCACACCGCCGAGGGCGGCGGCGGCGGTCTGACGTATTCATACCGCGGCCTAGACAACGCGAACTACTACCGAATCGACGACAACGGCTGGTACCACGACACCACCGGCTGCGGAAACTCGCTCAACTTCGGCAACCCTGCCGTGCTGCAGTTAGTCATGGACAGCCTGCGCTACTGGACTAACGAGATGCAGATCGACGGCTTCCGCTTTGACCTGGCCTCGACCCTGGCGCGAAACGAGCACAACCAGTTCGACCCGCAGCACCCGCTTCTGCGCGCAATCGTCGAAGACCCGACCTTTGCCGAGTCGAAGATGATCGTCGAGCCTTGGGATGTGGGACTCGGCGGCTGGCAGACCGGCAACTTCCCCGACCGCTTCAGCGAGTGGAACGACCGCTACCGCGACAGCATCCGTCGTTTCTGGCTTTCAGACATCGCAACCGCCCGCCAGAGTGGCAACCACTGGAACGGTGTGGCTGACCTAGCCACCCGCCTCGCCGGCTCGCGCGACATCGTCGACGGCCCGAGCGGCACGCTTGGCACAGTCAACTTCGTGACCGCCCACGACGGCTTCACCCTGCACGACCTGGTCAGCTACAACGTCAAGCACAACCAGGTGAACGGCGAGGGCAACCGCGACGGCACCAACAACAACTACAGCTTCAATCACGGCGTCGAGGGCGAACACGGCGATGCGGCAATCGCGAGCCAGCGCCGCAAATCGATGCGCAACCTGCTGGGAACGCTGCTGTTCTCGAGCGGTATCCCGATGATCACCGCCGGCGACGAGCGCGGCAAGACCCAGCAGGGCAACAACAACGCCTACTGCCAGGACACCGTGCTCAGCTGGGTCAACTGGAACGTGACGCGCCAGCAGCGCGACCTAGAGGCCACGGTCGCATACCTGATCAAGCTTCGTCGCGAAAACCCGGTGCTGCGCCCGACCAATTTCGGCGACTTCGACCAGGCCACCGAACACACCGACATGATCAAGTGGTACAACCGCAAGGGCGAGATCATGAGCGAGGGCGACTGGCACAACCAGGAACGCCGCACACTGCTGCGCTACAGCTCGCACCTGAACGCCGACGGCAGCCACAACTCGATGCTGCTGCTGATTCACGGCCGCGAGGCGATGAGCGAGATCACGTTGCCAGACGTGCCAAATGCCAGCAAGTATGAGCTGCTGTGGAACTCGGCACTCGAAGTGCCGCCACTTGAGGGCGCAGCCGTCACCACCTATGCCCCCGGCGACAAGCTCGAGGTTTCAGGCACCTCAATCTGGCTCCTACGCGCCGTTTAGGCCGGCCTCGAGCGCAAAAGCGCGTAACAAAGCAGTTAAGGCTTGGGCTCCAGCCCGCATCGCCGCACTCCTAGGCAATAAGTTGGTCTTGTGACCACTGAAATCGCTTACCGCCACGATGACCCGATTGGCCGACTGCCTATCCTGAACATCACCCCGCGAGTCGAAGGTGGGCGCTGGCCCGCCAAGGGCATCGTGGGCGAGGTGATCCCCTTCAGCGCCGTGGTGTTCCGCGAAGGTCACGACGCGCTTGGCGTTGAGCTGCTACTCACCAGCCCAACCGGCAAGCAGACCATTCACCGCATGCACGCCGGCGCACCCGGCAGCGACCGCTGGCACGCATCCGCTCAGTTGACCGAGCAGGGTCACTACCGCTTTCAGATTCGCGCATTCAGCGACGAGTTCGAGACCTGGCACCACAACACCGAGGTCAAGCTGGCCGTCGGCGTCGACGAAGAGCTGATGATGCTCGAGGGCATTCGCCTGCTAACGCGTGCCGCAGCCGAGAAGGGCCGCACCAAGGCCAACGCCAAGCAGCTGGTTGAGTTGGCCGAGGCGCTCGACGACAAGTCGCGCTCGGCGCAGGCACGTTTCGAGGCGGCAAACGCATCCGCCATCGTCAAGGCCATTGCCGACCAGCCGATTCGCGACCTAATCACGCTCAGCGACGAATACCTCATCAACTGCGAGCGCCAGTATGCCGGTGCCGCGGCCTGGTACGAGTTCTTCCCGCGCAGCGAGGGCGCCAAGTTCGACGCCAAGACCAAGACCTGGACCTCGGGCAACTTCAAGACCGCGGCAAAGCGCCTGCCAGCCGTTGCCGCCATGGGCTTCGACGTGCTCTACATGCCGCCGATTCACCCGATCGGTCACGCACACCGCAAGGGCCCAAACAACACCCTCGTCGCAGGCCCGCAAGACCCCGGCTCGCCGTGGGCAATCGGCTCTGAGGCCGGCGGCCACGACGCGATTCACCCAGACCTGGGCACCGAAAAGGACTTCAAGGCGTTCGTCAAGAAGGCACACGAGCTGGGGCTAGAGATTGCGCTCGACCTCGCCCTGCAGGCCAGCCCTGACCACCCGTGGGTCAAGGAGCACCCTGAGTGGTTCACCACGCGCGCCGACGGCTCGATCGCATACGCCGAAAACCCGCCAAAGAAGTATCAGGACATCTACCCGATCAACTTCGACAACGACCGCGACGGTATCTACCTCGAGGTACTCCGGGTTGTGAAGCACTGGATTGGCTTCGGCATAAAGATCTTCCGTGTCGACAACCCACACACCAAGTCGGTCAACTTCTGGGAGTGGCTGATCGCCGAGGTCAACGCCGAGTTCCCCGATGTGGTGTTCCTGGCCGAGGCCTTCACCCGCCCAGCCATGATGCATGCGCTCGGCAAGGTCGGCTTCCAGCAGAGCTACACCTACTACACCTGGCGAAACACCAAGGATGAGCTGCAGAGCTACCTGACCGAGCTGGCATACGAGTCGGCCGACTTCTTCCGCCCTAACCTCTGGGTCTCGACGCCGGACATCCTGACGCAGTATCTGCAGTATGGCGGCCCTGCGGCCCACAAGCTGCGCGCGACCATCGCCGCAACCGCGAGCCCTAGCTGGGGAATGTATGCCGGCTACGAACTAATCGAGTGTGTTGCTCGCCCTGGTGCCGAGGAACACATCGACAGCGAAAAGTTCGAGTACAAGCCACGCGACTGGGCCGCAGCAGATAAGGCCGGCCGCTCGATCGCGCCGCACATCACGCGCCTAAACGAGATTCGCAAGGACCACCCCGCCCTGCTACAGCTGCGAAACATCGAGTTCCATCACACAGACGACGGCAGCATCCTGGCGTTCAGCAAGCATCTGGCTGCCGAGTACTCGCCGACCGGCAAGGCCGACACCATCATCGTGGTTGTGAACGTCGACCCGCATTCGGTGCGCGAAACCACCGTCCACCTTGATCTGGCGAAGCTCGGACTACCAAGCGACGCTCAGTTTGAGGTTCATGACCTCATCACCGGCGACAAGTGGGTCTGGGGCGCGAACAACTACGTGCGCCTCGACAGCTTCGTTGAGTCCGCACACGTTCTGCACGTAACCAAGATTGTGAAGGGCTAGTCATGGCTAAGAGCACCAACTCCCCTGCCCTGCCAAGTATCGCCGACGACGTCCTTTGGAAGGTCGGCACTGGTTCGTATCACGAGCCGCACTCGGTGCTTGGCGCGCATCAGCTGGTCGACGCGGAAGGCAAGGCGCAGGCCTGGGTAATTCGCGCTCTGCGCCCGCTGGCCAAGGCTGTCGTGGCCGAACTGGCTACCGGCACGCTGAACCTGGAGCACCTCGACCACGGTGTGTGGCAGGGCCTTGTGCCTGCGGCCGCGTTCGACGGCGCCCCCGACTACCGAATCGCCGCGACCTACGTGGGGCACGAGGGTGACACAACCTGGCGTGCGGATGACGCATACCGTCACCTGCCGACCATCGGCGAACTCGACCTGCACCTGATCGGCGAAGGTCGCCACGAAGAGCTCTGGATGGCGCTTGGCAGCCACCTGCACAACGTTGCCGGCAGCACGAAGGGCAACAAGCTCGGCGACAGCTACGGCGTTCGCTTCGCCGTTTGGGCGCCAAACGCGCAGGCCGTGCGCGTGGTCGGTGACTTCAACCACTGGAACGGCATCGCACACTCGATGCGCGTGATGGGTTCGACCGGCGTCTGGGAGCTGTTCATTCCGGGCATCGGTGCCGGAACCAAGTACAAGTACGAGATCCTCACCAAGGGCGGCAACTGGATCACCAAGATCGATCCACTCGCGCGCCACGCAGAGGTGCCGCCGGCAACCGCATCCGTCGTGGTTGATAGCACGCACAAGTGGGATGACGCCGCCTGGCTAACCGCCCGTGCCAAGCGCGACGCGCTCAAGTCGCCGATGAGCATCTATGAGCTGCACGTGGGTTCGTGGCGCAAGGATCTGAGCTATCGCGAACTGGCCGACGAGCTGATTCCATACGTCACCGAGCTGGGTTTCACCCACGTCGAGTTCATGCCGGTTTCGGAGCACCCGTATGCGCCGAGCTGGGGCTATCAGGTCACCGGCTACTACGCGCCGACCAGCCGCTTCGGCAACCCCGACGACTTCAAGTACCTTGTCGACCGCCTGCACCAGGCCGGCATCGGGGTGATTCTCGACTGGGTTCCAGCGCACTTCCCAAAGGACGAATGGGCGCTTTCGCGCTTTGATGGCGAGCCACTGTATGAGCATGCCGACCCGCGAAGGGGCGAGCACCCTGACTGGGGAACGTATATTTTCGACTTCGGTCGCACCGAGGTTCGCAACTTCCTGGTGGCCAACGCGCTCTACTGGCTTGAGGAGTACCACATCGATGGCCTGCGCGTCGATGCCGTGGCCTCGATGCTCTACCTCGACTACTCGCGCGAGGGCGACAACTGGCTGCCAAACCAGTACGGCGGTCGCGAGAACCTCGACGCTATCGCGTTTATGCAAGAGGCGAACGCAACCGCATACCGTCGCAACCCGGGCATCATGATGATCGCCGAGGAGAGCACGAGTTGGGGTGGCGTCAGCGCCCCGACCGATGGCGGCGGCTTGGGCTTTGGCTTCAAGTGGAACATGGGCTGGATGAACGACACGTTGAGATATATCGAAAAGGACCCGATGTATCGCAAGCACCACCACGGCGAGCTGACGTTCTCGATGCTCTACGCATACGACGAGAAGTTCATCCTGCCGATCAGCCACGACGAGGTAGTGCACGGCAAGGGTTCGCTGCTGGCCAAGATGCCTGGCGACCGCTGGCAGCAGCTGGCTAACGTGCGAGCGTATTTGACGTTTATGTGGAGCCACCCTGGCAAGCAGCTGCTGTTCATGGGCAGCGAGTTTGGGCAGCAGAGCGAGTGGAACCAGGAGCACGGGCTCGAGTGGTGGATTCTTGACCAGCCGACTCACCAGGGCCTCAAGAGCCTCGTTGGCACGCTCAACAAGCTCTACCTAGAGAACCCTGCCATGTGGCAGCGCGATCACGAGCGCGAGGGCTTCACTTGGATCGACGGCGGCTATGCCGACGCGAACCTGCTGAGCTTCTTGCGCTGGGACGACGCTGGCAACCCGATTGCCGTGGTCATCAACTTTGCGGGCCACCCGCACCACGACCACGTGCTTGGTCTGCCGTTTGCCGGCAAGTGGGATGAGATTCTCAACACCGACGCCGAGGGCTTCGGCGGCTCAGGTGTAGGCAACTATGGTGCGATCTCGGCCGATGGGCCTGGCAGCCACGGTCAGCCGCACTCGGCTCGCATCAGCGTTCCGCCGCTCGGCGCGGTGTGGTTCCGCCCTGCTAATTGACCTTCTGATCCGTAGTTAGAAGAACTTGCCGTCGTTGATCTTCGCGTTGAACGAGCGGTCGTCACCAGCAAGGTAGACGATGCCTTCGATAAGGCCGACGATGGCAGGCACGTAGGTCCAGCAGAGCAGGATGTAAACGATGCCGGCACCGATCTTACCCATGTAGAACTTGTGAATGCCAAGACCGCCAAGCAGGATACCTAGAACGCCGGCAGTGGTGCGCGACTTGGCTGGCGCGCTTGACGCATACATCGGCTGCTGTGGTGCTGAAGGTGCGCCGTTGGCAGCAGTGCCGCAGTTAGCGCAGAAAGAACCGGTGAACTGGTTGCCGCAGTTGGTGCAAAACATGGAATCCCCCAATTTGTAAGTGAATTGCTTCTGACGAAAGGTTATCGCAAGCGGTGTCATTTGCATCTCCAGTTTGGGTTCGACCCCAGAAGGAAGGAACTGAGGTTTCATCCGGTTTGAAATGGCACCTGCAACACCGAATGGATGCCGTGAAGAACCAGTTTGCGATGAGCGATGTAAGCCAACTATTGCGCGATGTGGCTAACGCCGTCAGCGCCAACTTCGACCGCGTCACGCAACCCCAGCGAACGAGCACGGCCTCGGTCGAGACTCGAGACATGGTGCTTGCGCTGCTGGAGTTCGCACCAAAGCCGGGCCATCGCATCGCTCAGCAAATGCGCCTGCTGCTGGGCGATCAGGCCGCCACCACTGGCGAGGTATTTGCTGCACTCGAGGCACTTGTGGCAAGTGAGCTTGCGACGCAGACTATCGACGACGAACTCAAGTGTTATGGATTGACCGAAGCCGGTCAGGCTGCGCAGAGTCTCATCGATCAGCAGGATGCTTCAGATGAGCCTGAAGGCAGCTCAGATGAGCCGCAAGAGAGCTCGGATTGGAGAGCAAAGGCCGACCTCGCCAGGGCTTCGGCCCGGCTCGTGCAGGCGATCGGAGCCGCGGCCACCTCCTCACCCCACACCAAGGTTCAGGCCCGCCAAGTGATTTCAAAGGCCAGCAAAGACTTGTTCAAGCTGTTAGCCGCCGACGACTAGTCGCAACAGCCATGAACACCTACCCCGCGCAGCCCGACCGCGCCCGCCTACTTAGGCGCCGCTATAGACGCATCCTGCTTTTTGCTGCCAGGGTCCTTTTGCAATCTTGGTGGTTCGAACTGGTCCTGCCCCGACTTGGGCTTGCCGCCATAACTCGCCGAGGCCGTTTGGCACGCCTGCAGAAGGTGGCTCGTCGATTCAGGGTGTTGGCCGCCGAATTGGGCGGCCTCATGATCAAGGTAGGCCAATTTCTTTCGTCTCGTCTGGACGTGCTGCCAGCGCAGATCACGCGCGAACTCGAGGGGCTGCAGGATTCCGTAGCGCCCGAACCCTTCCACGACATCGTGGCCCAAGTGGAGCGCGAACTGGGAATGCCACTTCAGGCGGCGTTCGCTGACTTTGCTCAAACACCGATTGCCGCGGCATCGCTCGGTCAGGTTCACGCCGCCCGCCTGTCCCCCGCCCTGACCCGTGAATACGGCGAGGCAGAGGTTGTCGTGAAGGTGTTGCGCCCGGGAATCCAAGAAATCGTCGAGATCGACCTCGCCGCCCTGCGCAAGGTCGCAATCTGGCTATCCAAGGTCAAGCTGATTTCGCGTCGAGCCGACGCCCCAGCCCTCATCGAGGAGTTTGCCGCCACCACCCTCGAAGAAATTGATTACCTCAACGAGGCGGCCAACCTTGAGGCTTTCAAACGCAACTTCGCGTCAGACCCGTTTGTCTCGGCTCCCGAGGTAATTTGGGATCGCAGCTCGAAGTTTGTGTTGACACTTGAAAACGTCGCCGACATCAAGATTTCTGATGTCGAAGGGCTGATTGAGGCTGGGCTCGATCCCAACCAGGTGGCAGCCGAATTGGCGCGGGTGACCTTTGAACAGATCTTTGTTCATGGGTTCTTTCACGCAGACCCGCATCCGGGCAACATCTTTGTGACGCCCACGCCCAACCAACCCGATAGCCCGTTTGCACTGACCTTCATAGATTTCGGCATGATGGGTCGCGTTTCGCGAGAGCAGCAGGAAAACCTTCAGCGTTTTTTGTTCGCCGTGGTCACGCGAGACGCGCGCGCTTGGGTTGCTTCGGTGGAACGCTTGAACGTGTTGCTGCCGAGCGCCGACACCGTTCAGTTGGAGCAGGCAGTCGAAGCCCTTTTCAAGCGATTCGGCGGGGTTGGGGTGGCCGATCTGGTGAACACCGACCCGCGCGAGCTGAAGGAGTTCGCCATGCAGTTTGGCGAATTGCTGCGCGCTCTTCCCTTCCAGCTACCCGAGAATTTTCTTCTCTTGGGTCGCACCATATCAATCGTTTCGGGCGTGACAAGCACCCTGAACCAAAGTTTCAACATGTGGGATGCCCTCGATCCATTCGCCCGCACCTTGCTGCAGGGCAGCGCCAATTCAACCTTGGGAACATTCGCACGCCAGGGCGTTGAAGCTGTGCTGACCCTGCTGCGCCTGCCTAACCGGCTAGACAGCCTGGCCGCAAGACTCGAGCGCGGCGAAGTCGCAGTTAGAAACCCGCAGCTTGAATCGAGAGTTCGCAAGCTCGAACGAGCACAAAATGGCCAGAGCTCGGCCATCTATTTTGCCGGTTTGCTCGGCTCAGGTCTATTCCTCATTCAGCAGGGCAGCGCAATGGGCAATCTGCTCCTTGCCGGGGCAGCGATTGTTGCTCTAGCGACGCTGATAAGTCGTCGCCTGCCCTAAATCTCTCCGTGTTCAAGCCCTTCGAGCACCTGTCGAGCCCGCAGGCGTAGATCTGGCAGGTCGCTCAGCCGCTGGAGCCCATTGACCTGTTGGAACATTCGGTGGTTCTTGGCGAATGCCTCGTGGTGGCGATCGAGGAAGTCCCAATAAAGCGTCGTGAATGGGCAAGCGGTCTGACCCACGCGTAGCTTGGGGTCGTACTGGCAGCCCTTGCAGAAGTTGGTCATGCGCGAGATGTATGCCCCGCCAGCGGCATACGGTTTGGTCATCAATTGACCACCGTCGGCGTGCACTCCCATGCCGATGATGTTCGGCACCATAACCCACTCGGCCGCGTCGATGAATTGCTCGCGCATCCAGTCGAGGAATTCCTGCGGGTTAGTGCCGGTCACGAGTGCGAGGTTGCTCAAAACCATCAGTCGCGGGATGTGGTGCGCCCAGGCCCGCTGCTCGACGTCAGCGACCACCGAGCGCACGCAAGCCATGCGCGTCTTGCTCGAATCACTGAACAGCGGCAAGAGTTTGCGGTGAGCACCTAGCTCGTTGCGCTCGCGGTAGTCCTCGCCCAAGAACCAATACATGCCGTTGATGTATTCGCGCCAACCAATCACCTGGCGCACGAATGCTTCGACCGACTCGATCCTTGCTTTGCCCAAACCGTATGCCGCCAACACGGCATCGACGACTTCCTTGGCATGCAGTAAACCGTTGTTTAGGTATGGGCTTAAGAGTGAGTGGTGCAGAGCCCAGTTTTCGCTCGTGATCGCGTCTTCGTAGGGGCCAAAGCCATCGAGGTGATGCTCGACGAAGTTCGCGAGCTGCGCCAGCGCTCCATTGCGTGTGGTGGCCCAGGTCTGGCTCGGCTGCATGCCTAGCTCAGCTGCCACCTCAAAGTCGATGGAATCACGCTCGTGGGTGAGGTATCGCGGCCAGGTGTAGTTTTTCGGTGGTGGCAGGCGGTTTTCGGCGTCGTAGTTCCAGCGGCCACCCTCGGGCTCACCCCCATTGACCAGGATGCCAAGGCGCACGCGCTGCGCGCGATAGAAGTTCTCCATCACGAATGTCTTCTGCCGCTCGGCCCACATGCCGAAGTGAACTCGAGTGGTCAGAAAGAAGTCGTTGGGCACGTACTGCACGCCAAACTCTTGCAGCTGGCGGAACTGCACGAATGATGACGGTTCAGCCGACCAGATGGGCAGATCGCCGAGTTTGCGCTGCGCCTGTCGCAACCCATCTATCGTCGTTGATGCCTTGATGTAGCTAACTCTGAAGCCATCGGCCTCGAGCTCTGCAGCGAAATGACGCGCCGACGAGACCAAGAAGAACAGGCGCTCCGGATGCCAAGGGCGCCCCTCGAGCATGCGAGCGCTCTGGACCAGCACGACATGGTCATGACTCTTATCGGCTTGCCTTAGCACCCCTCGCGAAGCGTTGAGGTGATCGAACGCAACGTAGAGGATTCGGCCGGACATGCTTCAACGTTAGTTGCTCGAATTAGCCCGCGCCTCCTCCCCCCCCGAGCTACAAAGAAGCGGTGCCCCGAGTAGCTCGAGGCACCGCTTGCTAATTGATTGGTGTTACTTGGTGCCGGTGACCTTGACTAGCACACGACGAGCAACGTCGCGAGGGTCGGTCGCCTTGCGAGCTGGGATCAGCGTGAATCGAGCTGACAACCCCTTGCTCTTTAGGTACGCCAGCGCTGCCTTGGCTCGAGCAGTCGCAACAGCTAGGTCCTGTCGCGACTTGCTGGTCTTCTGAGCGAAGCCCTGCAGAGTGACCTTTGCGTTTGCAAGCCCCGCAATCTGAGCTGCCACGGCATCAAGTGCTCGCTTATCGGCTGCGTCGAGAACAGCGTTGCCCGGCGCGAACGTGATTGCCTTGCTTGCGCTAACGACCGTCGGAGTGACTGGCGCCGGAGTCTCGGTTGGAGTCGGAGTCGGCGTCGGGGTTACCGTCGGAGTTGGGGTTGGCGTCACGCTTGGCGTGCTGCTGTTGCTGTTCGAGTTGCCTGGCACGCTAGCAATACCGAAGTGAGCGGTCGCGGTCGAAGCCGCCGCCAGTGTCACGGTGCAGGTGGTGGTCGTGCCAGTGCACGAACCCGCCCAGCCGGTGAAGGCCTGACCCGCGTCTGGCACTGCCGTTAGGGTAACGGTTGAGCCAGTCGAGAACGCGTAGGCACATGTGCCACCGCCACAGTCGATACCGCTCGGCGAGCTGGTAACCGCACCAGGCTCCTGGTTAGGAATGATGACGTCCAGGGTCACGTTGGTCGATGGGTTCATCGGCCATGGGTCGAGGATGTCGCCAATGGTGCCGACGGCCGCAGTGTTCTCGCGAGCCTGACCACCAACGCTGCTGAACGAACCAGCAAGGTAGACAACTGAGGATGAGACCGAGATGCCTCGAACCTCACCTGTGTCTGCACGCCAGCTGCTCAGCGCACCGGTAACCGGGCTGATCTCGGCGATACCTGCGGCGCTGCCGTTGGTTCCGGTGACCGTGATTGCGTTGCCACCAATGTAGAGCTTGGTCTGGTCTATCGATGGGGTGATAGCGAAGACCCAGCTAGAGACATCAGGATTGAAGTTGGTGTCTAGAGCGCCAGTTGTCTTGTTTACCGCAGCTATGTAGTTGCGGGTCTGGCCGTTAACCTGACCGAAGTAGCCACCGAAATAGACGCGGTCGCCAACAACGGCAATGGTCTCAACGAATGACCAGATCTGAGCACCGACGCCGGTGTATGCGGTGAACGCGGAGTTCACGGCACCCGTGGCGGCGTCGACCGAAGCCACGTTACCGTGCGCCTGACCGCCCACGTTCGCGAAGTCACCGCCGATAAACAGGGTGCTGCCCGAGAGAGTCATGGTGCGAACGGCGTTGTCGACGTCGGCATCGAAGGTTAGGTCGATTGCACCAGTTGTTGGGTCAACTGCAGCGATGTTGTTCATCGCGGTCGTGTCGACGTTGTTGAACCAGCCGGCAACATAGACCCGGGTCGGCAATGCAATGATGCTCACGGCACGACCATCTAGGTGCGGATTCCACGAGGTGACAGCGCCCGAGGTGTCGACAGCGCCTGCGCCCTGTCGGCTCTGACCGTTAATAATCGAGAAGTTACCACCCATGTAGATGGTTGAACCGGAACGACTGAAACTGAAGACCGGTCCGTTCACGGCTGGTGCCCAGTTGGTGATCAAACCGGCAGCGTCAACAGCGGCCGCGTGCATGCGGTGCAGACCGCCGACAGCATTGAAATCGCCAAGAATGTAAACCTGGGTTGCGGTCGAGGCGATGCCCGAAACACGCGACTGCGCTCCGTTGCCCTGGTCGGCAACGTGCGGGTCCCAAGCCAACAAGGTGCCCGAAGCGTCTACTGCTGCTGCGTGGTTGCGTCCAACTCCGCCGACGAAGCTGAATACACCGGCGAAGTAGACGGTGCTGCCCTGCATGGTCATGCCGTTGACCTCGTTGCCGGTCACGTTAGGGTCCCAGCTGGTCATCGTGTCTGTCGTGGTGTCGAATGCGGCGAGGTGGTTGCGAGTTGCGCCACCTGCGCTCGTGAACGAACCGCCGACGTATGCGACACCGCCACCGACAACAACCGCGCCGGCTTCAGAGTTGAGCTGGGCGTTGAAGCTTCCAACTGCTCCCGTGGTGGTGTTTACCTTGGCAACGCCATTGCGGCTCTGCCCGCCAACGGTCGAAAAAGCGCCAGCGAGGTAGGTGTTGGCACCAGAGATTGCCATGGACTTGACACCCCAGCCGCTTACGTTTGGGTTCCATGAAGTCAGGCAGTCGGTTGCATCCCAGTTGGTCAGGCAGGTGCCCGTCGCGCCGCCTGTGCGTGCGTCAAGGCGGATAGATGCCGCCAGGTTACGAGTCGCACCTCCGATGTTGCTGAAATTGCCGCCCACGTAGACCGTGTCGGCCAGGAGCTCGAGGCTCATGACACCCGAGTTGGCGTTCGGGTTCCAGCTCAGCAGAGTGCCATCGGCCTTGATGGCAGCAATTCGGTTGCGTGCTGTTCCGTTAACCGCGGTGAACGTTCCACCCAACAGGACTACATCACCATAGACAGCGATCGTCAGAACGCCCTGACCGCCGGTGACGGCAGGAGTCCATGCGGTATCGACCGAACCATCGGCATTGATGTGCGCGATGCGCGAGACGGAAGTACCGCCAACATTCGACATCGCCCCGCCGATGTACCAGCCACCATTGCCATCAGGCGCAGCGGCACGTTCGTAAGGCCAGCCGCTAACCGATGGGTAGGAGGGGTCGACCTCGCCGGTAGTTGCGTCGACGACCGCAGCCTGACCGGTGTTCCAGGCCTGGTATGACGTGAAGTCACCGCCGATGTAGCGAACACCCTGCGAGTCGGCACTGGTGACGCTCCTAGCGCGACCGTTGAATCCGGTTTGCTTGGTGATGCGCTGCACAGCCTGAGCCGGAGCTGCGGTGATGGTGGCACCGATCAAGGCTGTTGCCACTAGGGCGAAAGCGCTGACCGATGATGCGACCAGCTTGGCCAGTCGCGACGTTTTTGAACTACGCAAGATGAATGACATCGAGTCCCCTTCTTCGGTTGGTTAGGAAGATTCAGGGAAAGGGTAAGTAGGCGATTTTTGAAGGCCCTGAAATGCTAGGGAAATCCCTCACGCGCGGTTTCCGCAGAGATTTCGCTTGTTAGTTTGGAAGCATGCAACAAGACGCTCGCAGACTGGTTGTGGTTGAAGATGAACCACTCGTCCAAGATCTGCTCGTGCAAGAGCTAGGCCGAGCTGGGTTCGAGGTGCGTGCCGCGAGCAGCAGTTCCGCGGCTCGCCAACTTGTTGCGGAGTTTGACCCAGATGTAATGCTTCTCGATGTCGATTTGGGTTCGGGACCGAATGGCATTCACCTCGCCCACGTATTGCACGAAACGCGCCCAGATATTGCAGTGCTGATTCTGACGAAATACCCCGATGCGCGTTCGGCATCGCGAGACGGTATCGAGTTGCCACCGAACGTTGGCTTTCTGCGCAAACACCTGGTCAGCGACACCGCATACCTGTTGAAAGCCCTCGAAAAGGTGCTTGCCGACAAGTCGCTGGAGGTGCGCCAAGATTCCAACGCGAGCAACTCCCTCAAGGTCTTGAACGATAGACAATTCCTCGTACTCCAACTCCTGGCCGAGGGGTACGTCAATAACGAGATAGCTAAACGCCTGGGAACGAGCACCAAGTCGATCGAGAGATACCTTGTGCAGATATATGAAGCGCTCGACTTAGCGCAAGATTCGACTATGAACCCTCGAGTTGCTGCTGTTCGCAAGTACTTCGCCGAGATCGGGTTTGGCCAATAACGTGAACCTCAGGGGTCTGATTCGAGAAGGTCTAACGCCGGCCGACGCCCTTGGATTACCCGTGTTCCTAATCCTGCTCTTTTGGAATTTGCTCGCCAACTGGTTTGACAGCGCTCAAGTGTCAAACGGGCAGCCCGCTGCACGTTTGTTGATCATCTTCGTTGCCCAGGTCGCAATGTGGGCTTTGCTTTGGATGCTCGTCTGGGTTTTCAAACTCTTCAATCGCAAGTTTCAGGGGTGGTCGCTTTTCGCCGCGCTGGTAGTGGTTACAGCCATTCGAGGCGTGGTGATCCAACTAGTTCTCGATGCCGCTGGAATCAACACGGTCACAGGAATGCCTGTGAGAGTCACCTTTTCAGTCCTTTACGTCGGTCTTGGCGTTGTGGTGATTGGCCTCTGGTTGCATCAGATTCGTCGCCATAATGAACTGCTCGAAACCATGTTTGGCGAGCAGGAACGCTTGTACCGCATCAAGTTCGAGGCCGAACAAAAGATCACCGAGGCCAACGAGCGACTCATCGCCAACATCAAGACGGATCTCTTGAAGCGAGTGGATGCGCTGCAAGCGCGCGAGCCTCTGCAGGCACTTGCGGGTCTTCGAGCCGCGATCGACCAGGTTGTCAGACCAATGAGTCAACAGTTGGCTTACTCGACTCAAACTTGGAGTCCGGAACCCGCTATGCCGCGATTAGTTGGCGTTTCTTGGCCCCGCGTTTTTGGCCAAGCGTTCACTGTCGAAAACATTCGTCCGACCGCCGCTACCCTGGCTGCCGCGGTTCTTATTGCACCCAGCACCGTTCAAATTCTTACGCTCACCCATGCTTGGCACCTGCTAATAATCGTGCCGATTTTGCAGCTTGGCTTTCTCTCGATCTACCGCGCGGTCACGGTCAGGTTTCTCGGCAAAAGCAAGGTTGGCATCCAAGCCCTCGCTGTGACGCTCGGGTTCCTCGCCAGCGGATCGATCGCCGGTGTCATCGCCGACCTTCTGGTTCCCGCAGATGTGGCGATGCACATCTTCCGATTCCCCTCAATGATTTACACCCTGATTATTGGGGTAAGCACCGCGCTGTTTTATCAGGCACGAAAGGCCATGAGCAAGGTCGAGGAGCAGCTCATGGCGACGACGGCCGAGGCCAGCTGGCAGATCACCCGAATACGTCAAAAACACCGTGAACTCGAGCACTCGCTCGCCAATCAACTACACGGCAAGGTTCAAGGAGCCCTCTCTGCGACTTACCTCAAACTCGCCAACGCCCTCAAACAGGACGATGTGTCTGCGGGTTCACTGACTGAATACCGAGAGAACCTAGTTGAAAACATTCTTAGCCTGGGCGAGGCCGGTTCGAGACCATTCAAGTTCGACGAAGCGGTCGATGAGACGGCGCGAACGTGGGAGAACGTCTGCGAGGTGCAGGTACATGTCGAAGATCAACTTCGAGAACTCATTTACACAGACTCGCTACTATGCCACGCGCTCGAAGACCTATTGCCAGAACTTGCCTTCAATGCCGTGAAGCACGGGCGAGCCAAACACCTAGACATCCACATCGAGCTAACGACCGAGAGAACCATCAGGTTGACCGCGCAAGATGACGGGAGCGAAATATCCCCATCGGAGCGAATGGGTATCGGCAGCAAACTGCTGGATGAGTGCTGCATTGGTTGGACGCGTTCGAGCAACGAACGAGGAACGACGGTCGTGGCTGAACTCCCACTAAATCGAACGGATTTGCAACCCTAAGAATGTGCGCGCTTCGGTAAGAATTGGTCCATGCGCTATTTGATCAACGTCATCGACAGCAAGGCACGCTCGGGTACCTCGGATGAAATTGCCGAGATTGACAAGTTCAACGACATGCTTCAGGCCAACGGGCACTGGATCTTCGCCTGTGGCATTAGTTCGCCAGCAGAAGCAACCGTCATCGATAACCGAGCGTCTTTAGGCGAGGTCTCCCCTGGGCCGCTGCACGACTCGACCGAGTTTGTCGCCGGCTTTTGGATCATCAATGCAGCCGACATGGACGAGGCGCTTAGCTTGGCACACGGCGGCTCGCTTGCCTGCAACCGCAAGGTCGAGGTTCGCCCGCTTCTTGGTTAGTAAAGCAGCGCGGTAAGTCGACGCCGAGCGGCCGAGACCGCTGGGTCTTCGCCCAGAATCGTGAAGTAATCGAGCAGACGCGCACGCAGCACCTCGCGGTCGCCGAACTGCACTGCAAACCTCTCGAGCAATAGATTCATGCCAAATTCGGCGTGACCGCTTGCCACGCAGGCATCCGCTTTCAGGAGCGTTGCAGCAAGCGCATCGGCATCTTCTGGGTTTGGCTCACTCGACAAGACGGTCGCAAAATCGATCCCCTCAACGCGCTTCAGGAGCTTGACCTGGCCGAGGCCGGCTATTGCCAAAGTGTCGGTCGGCATTTCGCGCAGGGCAGCTTCGTACTCGTTGATGGCCGCGTCGTAATCCCCCGCATCGATGAGCTCGAAGGCCTTTTGGTGACGTGGCGGCAGTGCGGGCTCTGGAGCTGGAGCGGCATCGCCCGAGACGACGGCCGTGCCCGTGATGCCCTGCTGCGCCGCAACCTCGTAAACGCGCGACAGGCGGGCCTTAACCTCGGTTTCGTCTAAGTCGACGCTGATTAGCGGAACCGGCTGACCGCGAAGGAGAGCAACCGCTACACCGCCCTGACGAAGCTGGAATGCCTCGAGAATCTCCGGCTGCTTGTCTACGTCGACGCGGGCGAGGATGAACTTGCCGGCAGCTTCGGTCGCTAGGCGTGCAAGCAACTCGGTCATGGCCGCCGAACCTGGCACACTTGCGGTCTTGAAGTCGACCAAAACCGGAACCTCGTTCGAGAGCCCGAGGAGTTCGCGTAGGTTTTGCACGCCGGCATCGATGATTAGCGAGCGAACCGGAACCTGGCCGGATTGTGCGTTTGGCGTGGCCTTTACGTTCGCGGCGCTAGAAGCTCCAGTAGCACCAACGCCCGGAGCGCTAGCGGCCCCCGAAGCACCAGCGACACCGGATCCACCGGCAGGTGCCTGAGCCTTCTGCTTGAGGGCGGTTAGGTCGACGGCGCCGGCAAGCGATGCACGTGAAAAAGGTTCGGCCATGAGTGCTCCTACAACTTCTTAATGCTGATCAGGCCCTGAGTGACACCCAGCAGTTGAATCTCGCCCTTCGAGGTGACCGGAGGCACATAAAACAGCAACATGTCGCCATAAACCGATTGAACTCCGGTGGTCGATCCGCCAGTGCCGAGCAGAATCTTCTCTTGCCCTTCGACTGCCACAGCCGCACCAGCGCGATTCGGCTTGATGACGTAGGTGTCATGCATGTATGTCGCAACGAGTGCACCCGCATCAGCTGTTGCCAAGGCCAGGACGTTGGGTTCGCCGAGGCTGTGCTTGAAGGTGACCTTGGCGTTGGTGAGGGTCTCAACCTGCGCCTTCTGATCGTTCGAAACCTGGGTGTAGAACGGGCTGGTTAGGTCGAACAGTCCCGCACTGAGGCTGGCCTTGCCCTTATTGATCACATCGCCGAACGCAGCCGCAAGTTGATTTGGCGCGAGCTTGATGAACACGCTCTTGGCGTCAACCGGAATCGCTCCAACGGTTTCGGTCGGCGTGGCGGGAATCTTGACGCCTGGCAACAGTCGCGAAACGTACCAAACCTTATAGTTTTCGCGCGGACTTGCCTGCTGAAGCACGAGCATCTGCGGCGGCACTGCCTGCCCAGGCTCGTCGGTGACGGCCATGATTGTGCGCGGCCAGACATCTGTCGCGGCCGGCAAGCTGAACGTCACAGTGCGTGGCGCGATCGGCTGCAGCGCGTCAACCCTGCTCGACTTCTTGCGAAGGGCGTAGTTCACGGCGCGAATCTGCATCGCCGGCCCAGCGAATCGCGATGAAATCAAGGCGCGGTTGTTCGCCTTGTCACCGTTCGCGGCAACCGTCGAGACATCCTTGATGATGCGCTCGAGTTGGGTGCGTGTTACGACAGCCGGCGAAGGCGTGTTGGCGCTCGAGGTCACGGCGGGGCTGGCGCTCGGATCCGTGGCGCTGGTCACACCCGGCCACTGAAGTGAGCAGCCGGTAAGCGCGGCACTGGTCACCAGCACGAGCGGAACAGCGGCCAGACGAACCGACACCTTGCCAAGCGGGTTTCGGCGCGAAGAGCGGCGTCCGCGCCCCTTGGTGAGTTCCTTGTTTGCCTTAACGCGGATGCGCTTAGCGCGCGGTGGCTTTGGCGTGCGCCGACGTGGACCACGCTTCACGCGCTTGTGCCGCGAGGCGACGATGAACATCGTGATTGAGCCGATCAGCAGCCCGCCACCGATGTAGAGCATCGTGTTTGAGTAAGTGAGATCGTGCTTGATTCCCCACACGAACTTGAGTTCGGTTGGCGTCGGCAGAACGCCGTCGCTTGAGATTAGCGCTGCGGTTGCTACCTGGCCATCCGTCTGAATTTCGACAAGTCCGTTGCCGCTTCTGGAATCAACCCAGAGGTCGCTGTCGATTGGGCTAACTCCACGTATGCCGATGCGGTCTAGGCCTTGCTTCACGGTCGCGACGCCCGCCGCTGTTTTGTCGGCCTGCAACTCGACGTAGTGTGCCGAGCCCAGCCAGGCCCTGATGTCGGATTCGCGGCCGTAAGAGAGAAACACGGGTGAAGTCGGGTTCTTCGACTTGACCGTTATGACTGGCTTGCCCGTGTGCTGGGCGAGAACGCTTGCCGGCACGATCACGTAAGGCGCATTCGACGTGAGCGTCAGCGACACGTGGTGATCGGCTGGTGGTGCCCAGATGGTGCGGTCACCGATACCGAGCAGCGAGGTGACCAGCGAGCCCACGAAGAGCACTGCGGCAATCAAAAAGCGCATAGACATCCTCGGGCTAGGTCGGTCACAGACGGCCAAAGACTAAACTTGGCGAAGACGATTTGTCTGTGCATCAAGTTTATCGAAGTGGCCTAGGAGCAGCGTTTTGGCAGCTGAAGAGACCGAGTTTCCCCTCGTCGTGAGGGGCTATGACCGGGCTGGCGTCGACGACGCGCTGCGCGACCTGCGTCGCGAGATTCTGCAGCTTTCGGGCCAGAACGCCCAGCTCGCTGCCGAACTCCGCGACACCAACAACCGCCTGCTAGAGGCCCAGCAGACCATCAGCGAGGTCGGCGAACCAACCTATGCCGGTGTGGGCGCAAAGGCAGCGCTAATCCTCTCGACCGCAGAGGAGCAGGCTAAGCGTCTAATTCAGGACGCCGAGCAGGAGCGCGACCGCATTCGCAAGAACCTTGCCGTCGAGCTTGATGAACAGCGCGGCCAGGCAAAGGGCTACTACGACGCCCTTGTCGCCGAGGCACAGCGCCGCGCGGATCGAATCATCGGCTCGGCTAAGTCTGACTACGAGCTGACGCTCGAGGAAGCCAATGCACGCGCCGCAGAGCTGATCGCCGCCGCCGAGCGCGAGGCATCGGCGACCCGCGGTGCCGTGGCAACCGAGGCAGCCCGCCTGCGTGCGACAGCAAAGCGCGAGACCGAGTTGCTGCGCGCCAAAACCGAACGCGACCTCGCCGAGAAGAAGCTGATTGCCGAGCGCCAGCGCGGCCGAGAGATCGACTGGGAGCGCGCACGTGAGCTGCTCACCGAAGAGGCTCGAATCGACCTGGAGCTCGAGCTCACTGCTCGTCGTGCCGAGGCTGAAGCCGAATACTTGGCAAAGCACCAGGAAGCCGTCGCTCTAACCCAGAAGTACCTCGACGAAGCCAACGCCAACCTCTCGAACGCTCTCACCCGCGCCAACGCCGCGCGCCTTGAGGCAGAAACGCTCGAGGCCGCCGCCAAGTCGATCACCAAGAAGACCACCGACGAGGCTCGCAACAAGGCAGACGGCACGATCGCGGCCGCCGACGCCGAGGCGCGAGCCATCATCAAGGATGCCCAGGAGAAGGCCAACGCAGCGGTTCACACCGCAGAGGACCGCCTGCAGAAACTGGCCGTCGAGCGAGACGCCATCAAGGTCTACATCAAGAACCTGCGCACGGTCATGGACCGCATCCAGTTTGTAATCGACTCCAACTAATAGGCAGGGGCAGCCATGGCACAGAGCAACCTAAAGATAAGTAACCCGTTTCAGGTTGGCCTGTTGGGCGGGCTGGGCGTTCTGGCCGCACTAGTCATTGGTGGCATGTTCGTTTCGATTGCCAACATCATCACGTATGTGTTTGCCGCGATCTTCATCGCGCTGGGCCTCGACCCGATCGTCAGCAAGCTCGAGCGCCTAGGCCTCAAGCGACCACTCGCCATCACCGCCGTTCTGCTTGGTTTCATCGGCGTAATCGCGATCTTGGTTTCGAGTTTTATTCCGCAGGTGCTGCGTCAGGCCGGCCAGTTTCTAGCCCAGGCGCCACAGGACCTCAACGGACTGGTGCACGAGCCAATCGTCGTTAGCCTCGACAAGCGCTTTGACGGCGCAATCGGCGATGCGATCACGCACGCCGGCGAGTTCATCGGCAACTCGGCCAACTGGCCATCGATGTTTGGTGGCGTGGTTCAGGTCGGCATCAGCATCGTCAATGGCTTCTTCGGCGGCGTGATCATCGTGATCCTGGCCATCTACTTCATGGCATCGCTCAAGCGCTTCAAGCAGTGGGTCTACTCGCTCGTGCCTGCGACCAGCCGCGACCAGTTTGAGAGCATTGCCGAGCAGGTTGCCGATTCGGTCGGTCGCTATGTGATCGGCCAGGTCTTCATCGCGATGTGCAACGGCGTGCTGACGTTCATTCTGCTCACGGTGCTCGGCTTCAAGTTCGCGCTAGTACTCGCGTTCATGACGTTCCTGCTGAGCCTGATTCCGCTAGTCGGAACGCTCTCTGGCTCGGCAATCGTGACCATCATCGCGCTAACCATGTCGCCCACCACCGCCATCATCGTCGGCATCTACTACCTGATCTACATGCAGGTAG
>JACCDI011801497.1_pt1 | contig 26413 bp, 22 predicted proteins | sample 7442791 | NCBI WGS metagenome assembly JACCDI01 (sample SAMN15323434, study PRJNA562643) | freshwater metagenome | isolation source: river surface water | place: USA:Blue River Watershed | collected 2017-08-15
CCGAAGCGCTAAATCCCAGTTCGATCCTGGGCGAGGCTACAAATGCCTTCAACGAAGTTGAAGTATTGTTAAATAGAGACAAGGTCGAAAGCTTGCTTTCGTAAGTTGGCGAAATTTAACAATACCAATAAACAAACTTTGTTTGTTTATTGAAAGGCTTTGGGTTAATCCAAAACGTAAAGTAGGCAGCCGAGCGAAGCGAGTGCTGTCAGCCTGGGCGAGGACAATCGAGAAGCGAGTGCTGTCAGCCCCGGCGAGGCTACAAATATTATTTACTATTTTTCAAAATAAGGCACTGTATCATCCGATACCGCTTCTTCTTGATGCCAATAGGCCAAGGTTACAATATGACCATCGGGCGTATGCAAGGATCGACCAAACACCGCATTGGTAGGATTGAATTTTAAATCGGTTACGCCAACCGTAAATGTGCTAGGTGCAACTGGTTCTGGCACCCCAACTTTTTCGCTTTCATCAGCCGCCTTAGGGGTTTCTCCTTCCACAACTGCTGCTGGAGCAGTGGCCGCTGCTGCTTTGGGGGCAGGACTTGCCACAACTATTACTTCATATTTATTATAAGTCAATAGTTCTTTTAAAAATTGAACGCGTTCTGGCGTAACGTTCTTTTCAACAATTGAACATTTGATATTATCTAGATCTTCAAATTCGTGATTCTTATTAATTGCCATAAAATTTATTTTTATTCCTAATTCACTTACTATTTTCTATTTCTTTCTTTTTAAATCAATTAAGCTTATAATCCAAAACTCATGGAGTTAATATAATCATACACTACACTTGCTAATCCTGTTACAATGATGCCTGCAACACATAGGTACATGGCTATTTTTGAAATGGTCGGTACTTCTAATTTTTCAATAGGAGCATCGTTCTCATCCATAAACATGGATTTTACCACTTTTAAATAATAGTAGAAGGAGATGACCATGTTTAATGCAGCAAAAATAATAATGCCGTAATGGCCTTGGGCTGCTCCCGCCATCAATAAAAATAGTTTACCAAAAAAACCTGCCGTTGGTGGTACACCAGCTAAAGAAAATAGGGCAATGGTTAATACCCATGATAACATGGGATTGGTTTTGTAAAACCCTTTAAAGTCCGAAATATTTTCTTTACCCGTTAATGCACTTACAACAGAAACCACACCAAATGCAGCCAAATTTGAGCATATATAAATTAAAATAAAGTAGATTAAAGAAGCAGACCCTGCTTGAGAACTTCCTGAAATACCAATTAAGATAAATCCAACTTGTGCAATTGAGGAGAAGGCTAAGAAACGTTTAAAGTTGTCTTGGCGGATTGCAAATAAATTACCAATTAAAATAGTGGCTGCAGCTAAAACAATTAATACTGCATACCAGGTGCTAGCAATAGGAGTGAACACCTTGTATAGCAAATTCACCAAGGTAAACAATACGGCCGCTTTTGAAATCACTGATAAAAAAGAGGTTACCGATACTGGAGCTCCTTCGTAAACATCTGCAGTCCATAAATGAAAGGGTGCCGCTGAAATTTTAAATGCAAATCCGGAGAAAAGTAATATAAAGGCAAATAATTGTAATGGGTTGCCATTTAGGTGGGCCGTTAATATTGAAAATGTCAAAGTTCCTGTTGTGCCATATAAAAAGGAAATGCCCATTAATAATATGGCAGAAGAGAACGCTGAAGATAAAATTAATTTCATAGCAGCCTCGGAAGATTTACGTTTCGTTAAATCAAAATTGGCGGCCGCAGCCAAAGGAATTGTGGACATTTCTAATCCTAGGTAGAACATTAATAAATTGCCACTAGAAATCATAAAGAACATACCTAATAGGGATGTAAGGATGAGTAGATAAAACTCAATCACCTGCTTACTGTTTTTTAACCATGCATAGGATTGCATAGAAATAATTAAGGCGGCTAAATTCAACAAGTCTTTTTCAAACGCCACTAAAGTATTGGTATGGAACATACCACTAAATAATTCACCTGATGCATGGCAACAAAAACCTGCAACTAAATTAACCAACAGTGCAGCGTTGACAAAGTTTAAAATAGACTCATTACTTCTGTCCTTGCCCAATTTTATGAAGAGTAATAGGAATATCAGTAAGGTAAGTAATAACTCCTGTCTCAAATGTATTAATATATTGTATATCATCTTTTTTAGATTCTAATTATTTAAGGAGATTTACTTTGCTCATTTGCAACATAATTGCATCCGTGCTTGGCATAATTAAATGGTTAATCAAAAAAGGAGCCAATCCGATAATTAAAATGCCTACTATTAAAAGCACAGCAGCTAATTTTTCGTTCCAGGTTGCATCGGTTAACAAGGCATGCTCATTACTAATGGGCCCCATGATCGCACGACCCGTTGCACGCAAAATGTATACCGCTGTCACCACTATTGATGCGCCTGATAATACGGTGGCTAAACGATAAGCACCATCTGGATTTTGCCAAGAGCCCATAAATACCGTCATTTCTGCAACAAATCCACTGAAACCAGGTAAACCCAATGAACATAATCCTGCAATTACAAACACGGTACTAATAAATGGCATGGCTTTTAATAAGCCACCTAATTGTGCTACCATTCTTGTGTGCGTTCTGCTATAAATCATACCAATGGCAGCAAAGAAAAGAGCGGTCATTAATCCATGTGACACCATTTGTATCACAGCGCCATTAATAGATGTTTTATTTAACATGCCAATACCCAATATCACAAATCCGCAGTGACTAATACTAGAGTAGGCGTTTATATATTTTAAATCAGTTTGCATCATGGTGGCAAATGCTCCGTAAATGATTGCTATGGTAGCCAATAATACAATGATCCATGCATAAGTATGAGCAGCATCTGGCATTAAAGCGGCAATGCGTAAACAACCATAGCCACCTAATTTCATTGAAATGCCAGCCAAGAACATACTTGCTGCAGTGGGTGCAGAGGCATGACCGTCGGGCACCCAAGTATGGAAAGGGAATAAAGCAGCAAAGACTCCAAAACCTAGGAAAGCAAAGGGGAAGAAGAATTTTTGAACAACTACAGGGATACCTTGTTGTGTAATTTGTACGATATCAAAACTATGGGTGTTATAATACACGCCAAATAAACCCACCATCACTAATGCGGAACCTGCCATTAACATTAAGGCTAGTTTCATGGCACTCTTTGTTTTATCTCCACTACCCCAAATGCCAATTAATAAGAACTTCGGAATTACGGCTACTTCTAAGAAAAAGAATAAGGTGAATAAGTCTAAGGAAATAAAGAAACCATAAGCGCCCATGCTCAATAACACCAATAAGAAAAAGTATTCTTTACTTAATGTATTCATGGTCCAAGAAACCAGTATACCTGCTACCACAATAAGGGATGTCAATAAAATCATGGATAAGGCAATGCCATCAATGCCAATATGGTAATGGATATTCAAGGCCTTGAACCAGGTTTCATTAGATTCAAATAAATAGATTGATGTGTTTCCCCCGGCGCGTGCTGCTTGATAGGATTGTAACAACCATCCGGCAAGGCCCAATTGTGCAATAGCGCCCGTTAAGCCAATGACTCTTATTTGTTGCAAGCCTTTTGCCAACAGAATCAGTATTGCGGTAAGAAGGGGAATGAGTATTAATAATGTTAAGTTCATAATGTTATATCGCGTTAGGGTATACTATTAATTAAAATTTTATTTCCAGATATAGATAAATAAAATAGAAAGTACTGCCACCCCACCAAAAAAGTAGAATGCATAGTTTTGCACTTTCCCAGATTGAAGGCCTTTAATACTTTCAGAAATCTTTGCAGTTGCTTTAGCTAATAATAACATAAAGCCGTCTACGATATTTTTATCTGCCCAAGCAATAGGTTGTCCAATGAATGGGAAAACAATTTTTTTAGTAATAAAAAGGTACACTTCATCTATATAAAACCTTTTATATGCAGCTGTATATAAGCCTCCAAAAGCAGCAACTACTTTATCAGACTTTTCGTTTTGTTTCTTATAGAAACTGGATGCAAATAATATGGCCATTACCGATAACGCCACTGGAGCGATAGAGAATACGATATCAATATGGGTTTCCAAAGCAGCTCCATCGGAGGTGACTAATTGAGAAAAGGGAATAAATCCAACACCAATTGCACAAGCCGCTAAAATAAGTAATGGCAACTTCATAACCCATGGGCCTTCGCCATGACTTTCGTGTGTATCATGTGCATGGTCTTCATGTCCGTGTGTAGCAACAGGTGCTTCTTTACTCCAGAATATAGTAAAATACAAACGGAACATGTAAAAACTTGTTAAGGCAGCTGTGAATAAGGCAATGCCGTAAATGAATTTATTTTCATGGAAAGCAGCTAATAAAATTTCTTCCTTACTAAAGAAACCAGAAAAAGGTGGAATTCCGGCAATGGCTAAACAAGCAATTAAAAAAGCAAAATGGGTAATAGGCATTAATTTTCTCAAACCGCCCATGTCTTTCATTTCATTGCTATGCACCATATGGATAACGGAACCTGCTCCTAAGAATAATAAACTTTTAAAGAAGGCATGTGTAAATAAATGGAACATAGAAGCCATATAACCCAAGCCTGCTTCCCCTCCATTTTTTGAAATACCCAATGCAAACATCATGTATCCAATTTGCGACATGGTAGAATAGGCCAGTACCCGTTTAATATCTGTTTGGGTGCAAGCAATTATTGCAGCAAATAAAGCCGAAGCTGCACCTACATAAGTAACTATATGTAATGCAGTCTCGTCCATGGAGAAAACTGGAAACATTCTTGCTACTAAATAAACACCAGCCACCACCATGGTGGCAGCATGGATTAAAGCAGATACGGGGGTGGGTCCTTCCATTGCATCCGGTAACCAAATATGCAAAGGAAACATAGCCGATTTACCCGCGCCACCCATAAATAATAAAGTTAAACCCCAGGTAAGCATACTGGCTTCTAAGAAACTTGCACCAGTGATACTTATATATTGTGCAGAGCTAGCAGAAGTGAAACGCTCAATGAGCAATCCGATATCTAAAGTACCACCATAGTAGCCCAATATTAAAATACCTATTAAAAAGCCAAGGTCTGCAAAGCGGGTAACAATAAATGCCTTTTTACTGGCTGCTACGGCAGAAGGTTTATTAAAGTAATAACTAATTAACAAGAAACTGGAAACCCCTACCAATTCCCAGAACATATATACTTGGAAAATATTAGAAGATAAGATCAAGCCTAACATAGAAAAGGTAAATAAGGAAAGGAAGGCATAGTAAGTTGCAAAACGTTCTTCCCCTTTCATATAGCCCAAACTAAATACATGCACCATTAAGGAAACAGAGGTAATTACAACTAGCATCATAACTGAGATAGGATCTACAATAATGCCTAAGTCAATTGACAGGCCAGGCGAAAATTCCAACCAAGTAAACTTTAAGGCCACTATTTTTTGGAAAACACCATTTACTTTTCCATCTACAAAAAAGTATTGCTTGGCTGCAATAAAGGAAAGGATGGTGGAAGTGAACAAACTTGCGGTTCCCAATAGTCCTGCGATACTTGACAAGTATTTACGTCCAAATAACCCCAGTAGTACAAAGCTGATAAGGGGTAATAAGGGGATCCAAAGAATATAAAAATAGTTTGACATAGTAGTTATAATAAGTTTGCTTAATATTTCATTTCGGTTGCGTCCTCTACATCAATGGAATGATGACTACGATACAGATTAATAATTATGGCAATGGCCACCGCAGCTTCTGCAGCCGCAATGGTGATGATAAATAAGGTAAAGAACAAGCCGTCTAAATTATCGGGGAATAAATATTTATTAAATGCCACAAAATTGATATTCACGCTATTTAACATGAGTTCAATGGACATTAACATCGTGATTAAATTGCGACGTGTAAATAAGCCATACATACCTATAAAAAAGAGTGCAGTGCTTACAAATAGTATTTGGGATAGGGGTATCTCTTGCATATTAATCCTTATTCATTAAGTGGTTAGATTCAGTTTCATTATTGGATGGTATTGAATGGTTTGCTGTAGGACGCATGGCAATTACAATACAACCTACCATAGCAGCTAGCAATAACATACTCACAACTTCAAAGGGGAGTATAAATCCATGAGAAGTTGTGCTTAACATTTGTGTTCCTATTTCGGCAATATTTGAATTAAAAGGTTTGGCAGAATAAAAAGCAAAGCCTTCATAGTGCACAATTAAATTATGTACAAAAGCAGTTCCGAATAAAGCCGCCAATGCGGAAAATATTTTTTTGCTTAATGTAGGACTACTCATTTCCTTTCCTGAATGTTGAGTCAAGAAGATAGAAAAGATAATAAGCACGACAATACCGCCTACATAGACTACAATTTGTATAGCAGCAATAAATTCTACCTGCATCCAAAAGTACAATGCAGCAATACCCACTAAGGAACATAAGAGCCAAATGGCTGCACGAAATATTTTTACCGAAGTCACGGCTAAAATCCCTCCCCCTAAAATAAAAGTGGAGATGGCGTAAAATAGGATTGATGAGATATTCATTATTCGATTCCCTCCTTTATTTTAGATCCTGGTTTATTTAATATTTTGGTCAATTTACTTCTATCAAATACACTATGTTCAAAATTGGGTACCATAATAATTGCATCGCTAGGACAAGCTGTGACACATAAATTACATAGGGTACACATTTCTAAACGATAGATAAAAGCATCAATGGCTTTTTTCTTCTTCCCTTCAGGGGACATTTCAAATTTGGTGATAATTTTAATGGTGCCATTAGGACAAGCCAATTCACATGCAGTACAACCAGTACAAGTATGTTCATTGTTCTGGTCATGCGGCATAATTACCTCGCCCTTAAAACGGTCAGCTAATTTTAAAGTAGCTCGATTGTCTGGGTATTGCTCTGTAATTATCTCCTTGCTATGAGTAAAATAATAGCCTGTTTTACGCATCCCTTTTAAGAGCGAAGCAACACCATTATAAACATCGGATATATAATCTTTCAAAAACATTGACTAATTCTTTTAGTGTTAAAAATGCCAACCCATTATAGCAATCACGGTTACCAGTAAAAGGTTACACAGGCTTATAGGTAATAAATATTTCCATTCTAAATTTAATAATTGATCTACACGAAGGCGTGGGAAGGTCCATCTAAACCACATGATTAAGAAAATGAGGAAAAAGGTTTTTCCCATAAACCAAACACTGGATGGGATATAATCCATGATATGATTAAAAGCTTCCCAGCTTCCAATATGAAGTGGCATCCATCCACCTAAAAACAAAGTAGCCCCAATGGCACACACAATAAAGATGTTAATGTATTCTGCTAAAAAGAATAAAGCAAATTTCATCCCTGAATATTCTGTATGAAAACCTGCCGTCAATTCTGACTCTGCTTCGGCCAAATCAAAAGGAGCACGGTTGGTTTCAGCAGTTACCGCAATAATATATAACACAAAGGCAACCACTACTGGAATATGTCCTTTAAACAGCCACCATCCATTTTCTTGAGCGGCAATTATCTCTGAAATTTGTAAGCTACCTGTAAGTACTACAATGGTTAATACCGCAAAGCCTGCAGACAATTCATAGCTTACAATTTGTGCCCCACTGCGCATGGCACCTAACAATGAATATTTATTGTTACTTGCCCAACCTGCCATTAAAATGCCAATCACCGATAGGGAAGAAACAGAAGAAATATATAGCACCCCAATGTTGATGTCCCAAATTTGAAAGTTTTTTGCAAATGCAATAGGGGCTAATAACAACATCGCTACCATCATGACTAAAAAAGGAGCGAGGTTAAATAAAAATTTATCTGCCGAGTTGGGCGTTAAGCCCTCTTTCATGATAAGTTTTAAAGTATCAGCAGCCGTTTGAAAGATTCCTCCGGGTCCAACACGGTTAGGTCCAAGACGTATCTGAATTCTTGCAGCTACTTTACGCTCTAATAATACCAACACCAAACCCAATAATGCAAATAAGGTGATACATAGTAATATCACTATAATACATTCAATGGTTAATGCCAGGGTAGGGCTAAACTTAGCCAGTAGCCAGTCCTGTGTTGTTTTTGTTATACTTTCTAAACTTAACATTTATATCTTTTTATGCGGATCAATCAATTTCTATCTATCTATCTATATCAGGAATTACCAAATCCAATGTACCCATCGTGGCCATTAAATCTCCAATCTTACTTCCTTTGGCAATATGGTCTAACACCGATAAATTAGAAAATCCAGGGGAACGGAATTTAATTCTGTAGGGGGTGGTACCACCTTCACTTACAATGTATACGCCTAATTCGCCACGGGCAGTTTCTACTCTTTGATAATACTCTCCTTTATTTAATTTTAATACATTTTTAGTTTTGCCAACAAAATCGCCTTCGGGAATTGCATCTATAAGCTGCTCAATAATGCGAATAGATTGATTCATTTCTTTTACACGCACTATATACCTTGCAAAGGAATCACCAGCTGTTTCAATTACCTCGTCAAACTCCACCCGATCATAAGCATCATAGGGTGCAATTTTTCTGATATCACAACTCACTCCACTTGCTCTTGCAACAGGTCCGCTACATCCATAAGAAATTGCATCTTCAGCAGTTAATACCCCAACTCCTTTTGTACGACTTTGAAAAATCACATTGCCAGTTACCAAGTCTTCATACTCAGTTACTTTTTCTTTGAATTGTTTTATGAAAGCTTTCACTTTGGTTTGAAAGTCGGGATGAATATCATACATCAAACCTCCTGGAACAATATAATTCATCGTTAAGCGTGCCCCACATGTGTCCTCCATAATTTCGGTAATCATTTCACGCTCTCTAAATGCGTAGAAGAAAGGAGTAAAGGCGCCTAGATCCATAGCCATGGCGCCAATCCATAATTCATGGGATGCTATACGTGTTAATTCATTTAAAATGGTACGAACCACTTTTGCTCTTTCTGGCACTTCAATTTGCATTGCTTTTTCAGTAAGTAAAGCACAAGCAGTATTATTAATATGAGAAGACAAGTAATCCATTCTACTGGTCACATAAATAAACTGTCGATAAGTTAAGCTCTCGCACATTTTTTCAATGGAGCGGTGGATATAACCTAAATGTGGTTCAATTTTTTGAATCGTTTCTCCATTGAGTGTCACTACCAAATGCAATACACCATGCGTGGCTGGGTGCTGAGGCCCCATGTTTATCACCAAATCGCCCTCAGGTTCTAAGTGGGTGTTGTCTTTAATTATTTCAGTTTGATTGTACATGCCCAATTATAATTTTATCATGTTGATAGGATCTTCAAAATCTTTTCTGAGTGGCCAGTAGCCATTTGGAGTTGCTTCCTCCAAAATCAATCGCCTTAAGTCCGGATGACTAGCAAATTGAACACCAAACATTTCAAACACTTCTCGTTCTAACATTTCTGCAGTTCTCCAAATAGTTGATAGGGTTTCGATGATTGGATTGTTGCGATCTAAATTTGCTTTAATAACAATATTGATAGTTCTGTCTTTGGTGGAGGTGAAGTGATACACCATCGTTAAATGTGTTTTCCAATCCACGCAGGTTAGATTAAATAAAAAATCCATTTGCATGGGCTGCCCTCTAAGCACTGCCGCCAAAGCCTTTAATTCATTAGGTTGAATCTGCATATTTAACCACTCTCCTGTTTCGTCGAAAGTTGTTTCCGGCGCAATGGAACTGATGTAGGCTTTTATTTCTTCGTTGGTCATATCAATTATTTAAAGTCTGCTCTAATTTGATCTCTGGTCATACCCATCTTAATTTTTTCTTGAAGGGCAATTAAAGAATGTAACAATGCTTCTGGTCTTGGAGGACATCCTGGGATATAAACATCTACTGGAATTACATGGTCTGCTCCTTTGACAACACTATAGGTATTATAAAAGAAGGGACCACCACTTATCGCACAGGCACCCATGGCAATTACATATTTGGGATCGGCCATTTGATCGTACAAACGTTTTAAAACAGGGGCCATTTTATTTACAATGGTTCCTGCAATAATAATTACATCGGCCTGTCTTGGAGAGGCACGCGCTACTTCAAAACCAAAACGAGAAAAGTCATACTTGGCAGAGGCGGTAGACATCATTTCAATACCACAACAACTGGTTGCGAAAGACAATGGCCATAAGGAATTGCTTCTTGCCCAATTAATGATATTGTCAAAACTGCTAACTACAATTCCACCACCTGGTGTTTCATGGATAATGCCCGGGAAGGGCGGGTTACCCGCAATGTTTTCATTTAACTCCATTTGAGTGCGCCTTTTTTATGGGCATATAAAAAGCCCATGAATAAAATAAATATGAATACGATAATTTCAACGAGTGCTACCATGCCTACTTTTTTTACCACCACCGCCCAAGGATACAGGAAAACCAATTCCACATCAAAAATTAAAAATAACAGAGCAAATAAATAATAACCAACATTAAATTGTTGCCAAGGAGAACTGCTGGTTGGGATGCCACATTCGTAAGGTTCTCCTTTTTGTGGATTGCTACTTCCCTTCACTAAAATTTTGCCAACTAAGATGCCGCCTGCGGAAAATGCGATTGCTGCTATAAGCAATGCAATCAATGAAATCGCGCCCATATGCTCTATAATTATTATGTATTGTAAATTACGAATAAATCTGCGATTCTATTCGAAATCAAAAATAATCTAAGGGCAAAATGGGGAATAGCTAGAAATCTACTTTTTGTAGATAAGGAGCAGCTCTATTAAGCAATTACCTGAAGGGCTTTTGGAAGTATTTTTATCTCCAGCCCTGCAGTTTGGGTGAATAAATGTTCGCCGTCCAAATGAATGGGTTGGTTGGATTGGTATTGGATTTTTATAGAAGGGACACTTTGGCTGTCAACACTTTTTGAGGCAGGTAGATTTCCTAAAAAAAGACGCAATCCTATACTGGCTGCTTGTAATAAATGGAGCTTTCTTATTTTAATCATTTCCAATAAGCCATCTTGAATATTTGAATAGGGGGAAATGTAGGCATTGTTTCCAAACTGATTGGCATTGGCAAAAGTGATGGAAAAGACTTCCTCCCAAGGTCCCTCATTGATGGAAACGGAAATAGGTTGATACTGAAATAGGGTATGGAAAGTGGCTTTTACATAATTTAATAATCCGCGTCCACTCCCTTTTGCAAATCGATGCGCCACACTTGCGTCAAAGCCAATGCCGGCAGTACAGAAAAAAGGTCTTCCGTTAAATAAGCCTGCGTCAATGGCTTGTGCAAAACCCGTAATTGCAAGTTGGAGTGCCTTGTTAGGTTCTAAAGGGATGCCAAGATGCCTTGCCAAACCATTTCCAGAACCAACAGGGATAATTCCAAGTGGAATGGAGTTGCCAATCAATGCAGAAGCTACTTCATTAATGGTGCCATCCCCACCTACTGCAATAATGCGAGTAGCGCCTTCTGCTATTGCTTTTTGTACGAGTTCACCTGCTTCTAAAGGCCTACTGGTCTCCAAAACTACATTGGAAGGAGATACTTTAATAAGTTTTACAAGCGCCAGATACTGTTTGTGATTATTGGTTCCGGCGTTGGGATTGATAATGAAGTAGTTCACAGGGCAAAAATAGCTGATAAATATGAATCTTTTCTAACCTACCTTTGTAGGAATAGACATTCTATTGCTTTCATTATGCTATTATATATCACTGTTTTAGGATTTATTGTCACTTTTTTGTTGCTTATTAATTTAAGGCAATCCAATAAATCTAATATTTACTTATTTTTCTTTTTGCTTATTAATAATACTTATTCCCTTGCCCATTATGCAACGGTATACTCTGGCAATAAATATTTAATAGCAGTTATGTTGGTACATTTTACACCGCTTTATTTACTACTTGGGCCATTGTTTTATTTCTATGTTCGAGGTTTGTTAAAAGATGATCATAGACTTAGCAAATTAGATTTACTTCATTTTGTCCCTGCCCTTTTATTTTTAATTAATATTTTACCCTATGTATTCAAAGGAGTAGATTTTAAATTGCATTATGCAGAAAGTGTAATAAAAGATTCGCATAATATTTTAGCATTAGACTATTTATTCATTCCAACCTCACTTAGTTTTTTAACAAGACCCATTATTGCTTTTGCATATGTAGTAGCAAGCGTAATACTCATATACCGTAAGGGTTTGAATGAAAACTATATAAATGCTCAGGCCAATTTAATTTTTAAATGGTTGGTTTTATTTATCTTTATTTCTACCATTTTGTATTTTGGTTTTGTATTGTTTACAGTCTTGTCATTCTACAATAACAGCATTGAAATTTCAAATAATTTCGGTGCTGCCGTTTTATATGCTTCCATTGGCGGATTGTTTTTATTAAACCTTTCTTTATTATTTTTTCCGAATATTTTATATGGATTGCCTCAGTTGGATTATGCTATAGTCACCAAAAGCAATAAGGCAGAAGAGGAGCAACTGGGCATTGCAGAGGATGCAAAAAAACAGTCCAGAAGCTTCGAAATTTCTGCTGAAAAGCTCGCATTACTAAAGCTTAAAGTGGAGCGATATATTGAGAAAAAGCCTTATTTAAATCCGGATTTTAACCTTAGTGCCATGTCCTCTGAAACAGACATTCCGGTTCATCATTTATCCTACTATTTTAATGAACATTTACAGGTTAACTTTAATACCTGGAAAAACGACCTTAAAATTGCGCATGTTATTAACTTAATTCATAATGGGTCGGGTGAAATTTTGACATTAGATGCCCTTGCTAAGCAAGCCGGTTTTGGATCTAGAACTAGTTTTTTCAACTCGTTCAAGCAAAAAATGGGTGTTACACCTTCCGAATACCTCAATAATTTGGACTAAATTCTACTAGTTTGTCAAGGTTTTGGAAACCCGTACAGATTTATCCCTTTTTTACATCAACTGAGCTTATTTTCAAACTACCTTACGCGCCCGCACACACACGCGCGCGCATGTCAATTTGGCATGTAATTTGTTGGTGCTCAATAAATTAAAAGATATTAGTATATGAATTTTTGTAAAACTGTTTGCTTGGGTTCTTTATTGCTTATTTCCCATTTAGTGGGTAATGCCCAAGTCAAATCTTTTTTGGGTTTAAAGTCTTCCAAAAAAGTAACCGATACCAGTTTGGTAAAATCTGCAAAAGGAAATGGGTTATCCAAATGGACGCTTCCAAAATTCAAATATGTGAAGGTTTCGGATTTGATTGCCAATACCAAGCCTGTAATTTCAGTAATGGCGGGTGCGAGTTTTGCCAAGCAGGTGGTAAATGCAGGTGGCTATCCTTCTCCATTTAACTACAACATTGCACAAATTGAAAAAGACAGTTATGAGCCAGGTTTCTTTGGAGGTGTTCGTGTAGATGGTACCTACAAAAATAAACATGCTTATTCTGTTAGTGCAAGCTTAGGAAAGTTGGCATCGGGAGCAAGCTATACTTCCAATCAACAATTTGCGATGGACTCCACTCAAAAATTTAGTTCTTTCAAAGCTGAGGGAAATTTAATCGTTTTGAATATTGCTGCACATTATAAAAAATTAATTCCATTTGGTAACCAAGCCAATCATCAATTGTATGTGGTGGCGGGTCCAAGTATTACTACTCGTCTTTTTGGAACGAGTACGGACAATCAAGCAACGGATGCTTACAAAAGAATATTTTTTAAAGGAGATATTGGTTTGGAATGGAACAATAGAAAAGCATACACATTCTTTTTGCACTACTCACATAGTATTGGATCAATATCTAAATCGTCTATCTCAAACAATTTAAGTTCATTTGAATTGGGTGTATTTACTGCAGCAAAAGATATATTTTAAAATTTAATTAAGGACAAATGAAAAATCGCAATAAAAATATTTTTGGCTTCCTATTGTTTTTTGGGGTCTTGGTTTTATTAGCCCCTGCTTGTAAAAAAGATGTTGGAAGTGCACAATTAGAATTGACTTATCAAATGTTGTCTGACAAAAAATGGTTCTTGGATTATTCCCAAACTATTTCTGGCAACAATGTGAGTTCAAGAAACTATTTCGGTCAGTCTACTTACTTTATTGTTTTTTATGCGAACAGAACAACGGTAGATTCTGACGGCATTAGAGGAACCTATAGTGTTACCAATACCAATGGTCAAATGGTCATCAACGTAAAAGGGACTACTGCCAATAATTCACCGGTGGAATATGCGTACAAGGCAGAATCTATTGGAGCTTCTACTTTGGTATTGTCCTATGTAAGCAATAACGTAACAACCAATTTGTACTACAACACCAAATAAGCAATTTGTATGAAAATGATTTTAAATAAAATTGGGGTACTAGCTATTGCTGTAGGTGTTTCAAGTGTGTTAAAAGCGCAGACACCTGTTTTTGTGATGAGTAGTATTGGCGCAATGCCTGGTACCAATAGTACTATTTCTGCAATGAATTTTAAAAGCGATGCTGCATGTTTGGATGTGCAAACGGGTGTTGTGGTTTTAAAAGGCGAGAGAAATATGGGAGAGTTTGCTATGAATTGTGAGGTGACAATGAAATTTAATACACTAGGTGTTAAGTTGTTCCCTAACCCGGTTCGTAATGCAACAAAAGTAAAACTATTGAATGCGCCTCCTTTAACGGAGACATTCAATTTGAGTATATGGAATACAGAAGGTGCAATGCTAGCATCAAGAAAAGAAACTGGATATAATTTATTCCAAGGGTTGAATATGGACTTAAGTGGATTGACTGCTGGAACTTATGTATTAAAAATTGAGTCTAGCAATTTTGTGGATGCAGTGAAATTTATAAAAGCGAATTAGAAATTTTTTGAAAGATAGATTTATGAGAAAGCAATTTAATTTAAAACAACTTTTAGTTGCAGTAGCTGTAATGGCAATCGCAATGTCTAGTAATGTATTGAATGCACAGGTGGCGGGCACTGGAATATTTTTTCAGGCGGTAGCCACGGATAGTTATTCCAATCCTGCAAAAGACAGAAAGATTGTAGTTGAAACAAGTTTGATTCAAACCTCTGCCAACGGCACGGTGGTATTGAGAGAATTTTTTGAAACCACTACTGATGCTACGGGTGTATTTAGCGTAAGTATTGGTCAAGGAACTCGCCTTGCAGGTACGGCAAGTAATTTGCAAGGCATTGATTGGTCCAGAGGTCCTTTCTATTTGAATTTAAAAATTTCTATTGCCCCAATGGTAACCCCAACCAATTGGGATTACACCAAGGGTTTAGTGGATTTAGGTACCAGTCCTTTTGGAGCAGTCCCTTTTGCAATGTTTGCTGGATCGGTAAGTGGAATGGATGCAAAAGTGAATGTATCTGATACGGCTAGAATGTTATTGCCATATGTGAAAACACAAAGTTTTAATAGTTTGAGCGTTGGAAAGTTAAATGTTGCTGATAGTATTACCAAGTATGTGACTCCAGCACAATTGGCTGCAAAAACTTTTGATAGCACAAATATTTATAATCAATTAGCATTAAAAGCAACTTCTGCAAATTTAAATACTGGATTGGCTACTAAATTGAATATTGCAGATAGTATCACTAAGTATGTAACACCAACTCAATTAAATTCAAAAACTTTTGATAGCTCTGCCATCTATAATCAATTAGGTTTAAAAGAAAATTTAACCAATAAAAGTACTAGTCTTACATTAGATGGTGCTTCAAATACAAAATATCCAACTGTTAAGTCAGTTAAAGATTATGTGGATTTACAAGTGGCATCAAGTATTGCTACTATTGTAGACGCAAGCCCTACTGTAAAAGGGAAAATTCAATTGTCGGGCGACTTAACCGGGACAGCTGCCTTGCCTTTGGTTGCAAATAATGCCATTACAACTGCAAAAGTTGCAGACGGAAATATTACCAATGCAAAATTAGCTTCTGGTATTGATGCAACCAAAATTACTGGAGACATTGCTGGAAAAGCAGCAAACGTAACCGGAACAGTAGGTATATTAAATGGTGGTACAGGTGCTACATCTGCAGCTGCTGCAAGAACTAATTTAGGTTTAGCAATTGGTACGGATGTTCAAGCGCCTCTAAGTTTTTCTACTCCATTAGTAAAAAATGCAAATACGGTTAGTATTAATCAAGCAACTACAAGTGTTGATGGTTATTTGAGTGCAACAGATTTCACATCATTTAACAATAAAATTGATATTACTCAAAAGGCAGCAAATAATGGGGTGGCTACTTTGGGAATTGACGGGAAAATTCCTTCTAATCAAATACCTGCAATTTCTTTTCAAAGTGCTACAGTTGTAAGTAGTCAGGCTGCAATGTTAGCCTTGTCCAGTGCAATTGCAGGAAGTATTGCAATTAGAACGGATGTAAGTAAGAATTTTGTTCTAAGCGCATTGCCATCTAGTACATTATCTAATTGGATTGAATTAGCAACGCCAAGTTCGGTAACAAGTGTGAATGGATCTGCAGGACCAAATGTTGTTTTAACAACTAATGAAATTAGTGAAGGAGCAAATAACAAATATTATACCGATGCTAGAGTTAGGAATGCATTAAGTGCTACGAGTCCATTAACTTATAATGCATCAACGGGTACTTTTAGTATCAGTGCCGCTTCTGCAAGTAATAATGGCTATTTAACTTCATCAGATTTTACTACATTCAACAACAAACAAAATACATTAATTGCTGGAACAGATTATTTAGCGCCTAATGGTAGTGCTATTGCATTAACAAATTTCCCAACACTTAATCAAAATACTACTGGTAATGCAGCTACGGCTACTAAGTTAGCGGCAACAAAAAATATTAATGGTGTTCCATTTGATGGAAGTGCTAGTATTAATATAGATGCGGACGCAAATACATTAACCGGAAATACATTGGCAAGCAATGTAACCAATTCAAGTTTAACAGGTGTTGGAACAATTACATCGGGAGTTTGGAGTGGAACAACCATTGCCATTGCAAAAGGAGGAACGGGTGCAACAACTGCAACGGGTGCTTTAACAAATTTAGGTGCTGAGCCAACCGTAAATAAAAGTAACGATATCTCTGCAGACGCAGCTTCTACTATAAAATTCCCATCCGTAAAAGCAATTAAGGACTATGTAGATTTACAAAGTGCAAATGCGGGTGTTGCAGATAATAGTTTAACATCTGCAAAAATTAATGGTACAATTTCAATTACAAAAGGGGGAACTGGTGCTTCAACAGCAGCAGCAGCTAGAACTAATTTAGGTTTGGCAATTGGTACAGATGTAATGTCTGCTAACTTTACTACCACTTTAACAGGTGATGTTACTGGTTCTGGCAATGGAAGTTTTGCAACTACAGTAAATAGTGTAGGGGGTGTAAGTTCTTCAACAATTGCAAGTTTCCCAACAACTATTGCATCTCATACAACCAGTATTGCAGCAAATACAGCAAGCATTACTTCAAATACAAATGCGGTTGCATCTAACACGGCTAGTATTACAAGTAACACAAATAGTATAGCTACCTTAACAACCAATGTAACTGCGAATACGGCAAGCATTACTTCAAACACGAATGCTATTGCAGCACATACAGCAAGTATCACTTCAAGTACAAATGCGATTGCTGCGGAAGCGACTACTGCAAGAGCAGCGGAACAAGCATTAACTACAAGTGTGAATGCCAACACAGCGAGTATCACTTCAAATACAAATGCGATTATTTCGAATACAGCAAGCATCACTGCAAACGCAACAGCAATTGCTACAGAAGCAACTACTGCAAGAGCAGCGGAACAAGCATTAACTACAAGTGTGAATGCCAATACAGCAAGTATTACTTCAAATACAAATGCGATTATTGCTAATACAGCAAGCATCACTGCAAATACAAACGACATTGCATTAAGAGCAACGATTGCTTCTCCTTCATTTACTGGAACACCAACAGCGCCAACACCTACAACTAGTGATAATTCAACAAGAATCGCCACTACTGAATATGTAAAAGCATCTATTACAGCAGCCAATGCAGGGGTAAGTACAGTTGGTCCAATTTCAGCAACCTCAAATACAAATGGTGCAACGATAAGCGGATCTACTCAATTAATATTAACACCTGCCGATGCCAACTTCGGTGGTATTGTTACCACTGCAACTCAAACTTTTGCTGGTGCAAAGACTTTTAGTAATACAACCACATTTAATACAGATATTACGGTAAATGGTTTTACTGTAGGTAGAGGTAAGAATTCCGATCCATCAAATACAGGAGTTGGTAATTATGTTTTATATTCTGTAACAACTGGTAGTGGCTATGGAACTTCTTTAACTGCAGTAGGAGCTGATGCATTATATCAAAATACCACTGGATTTTCAAATACGGCGGTAGGATATGGAGCGATGAGATCAAATACTACTGGTAATAACAGTACGGGGGTGGGTACTTCTGCGCTCTATTTTAACACAACTGGTGGTGTAAATAACGCACTTGGTGGAAAAGCTCTATTTAATAATACAACAGGTAGTTCTAACAATGCGTTTGGAACGAACAGCCTTTATACCAATACTACTGGATCTAATAACGTTGGTATCGGTACTAATACATTATACAACTTATCGAGTGGAGATAACAATACTGCAATTGGAATGGACGCTGGTAAGTTAGCTGGTTCAGGGGCTGGTGTAAATTTAACTAACTCAAATAGAGGTGTATATATTGGTACCGGTGCAAGGGCTGGAACCAATACCAGTACGAATGAAGTTGTAATTGGATACAATGCAGTTGGTAATGGAATCAATACCGTAACAGTTGGTAACGCTTCTAATACAGCTACTTATTTTACTGGAGATATTAATTTAACTGGTAAATTAGTAGGAGGTACTTGGAGCGGAACTACTCTCGCGGTTGCTAATGGAGGTACAGGTGCTACAACTGCAACAACAGCATTAACAAACTTAGGTGCAGAGGCTACTGTCAATAAAAGTACTGCAACAGATTTGGGTAATTCCAATCCAAGTGATGTTTTGTTCCCTTCTCAAAAAGCAGTAAAAACATATGTTGATGCACAAACTGCAGCAGCGGGTGTGTCAGACGGAAGTATTACCAATGTAAAATTAGCAAACAGTACTACCACCTTGGGTGCTACTACATTAACTTTAGGAGGAACAGTGACAAGTGTAACAGGATTAACGAGTTTAGCTGCAACCAATTTAACCGGAACTTTATCTGGTACAGCCACTGCTGCAAATAAATTAACAACATCAAGAACCATCTCAACAACAGGTGATATTACTTATACAAGTGGTTCATTTGATGGAACGGCAGACGTAACAGGATCGGCTACCTTAACGAATACTGCAGTTACAGCGGGTTCTTATGGTTCTTCTACTGCGATTCCAACTTTCACTGTGGATAGTAAAGGTAGATTAACTGCTGCAAGTACCGTAGGTATTATTGCAGGTGTGAGTTCTTTAAATTATACAAGTACTACATCTTATGCTGCTGGTGGAACCATTAGTGGAACTTCGTTAACTTTAACTGCGGCGGATGGAACGAATCCAGGTTTAATTTCAACAAGTGCTCAAACCATTGCAGGAGCAAAAACATTTTCTAGTAATATTACTGCTCCAACATTTATTGGAAATTTAAATGGCAATGCGACCACTGCAACTACTGCAGGTAATATCACCGCAACATCAAATACTACATTAACTTCATTGGCTAATTTAACCACTGTTGGCACTATTACAAGTGGAGTATGGAGTGGAACGGCGATTGCAAATAATAATCTAGCCAATAGTGCATTGACACTTGGTTCAACAAATATTGCATTAGGTGCAACAACCAATGCTTTGGCTGGTTTAAGTACAGTGACATCTACCAACTTTGTAGGAAATTTAACAGGCAATGTTACGGGAGCTTTAACTGGAAATGCTGCAACTGCTACAAAATTAGCAGCCACTAAAAATATCAATGGTGTGGCATTTGATGGTAGTGCAGATATCACGGTAACCGCTGATGCAGGCACTTTAACAGGTACTACATTAAAATCTACCGTAACAGGTTCAAGTTTAACGGGAGTTGCTACCATCACCTCGGGAACATGGAATGGATCTACAATTGGTGTAGCTTATGGGGGTACTGGAGTAACGAGCTCGACAGGTTCAGGAAGTTTAGTATTGTCAACAAGTCCAACTTTGGTTACGCCGATATTAGGTACACCAACTTCAGTGACTTTAACCAATGCAACTGGATTGCCAATTACAACAGGGGTAAGTGGCTTAGGTACAGGTGTTGCAACTTTTTTAGCAACTCCAACAAGTGCCAATTTGTTAGCAACTTTATCGGATGAGACAGGAACTGGTTCTTTAGTATTCGCTAATACTCCAACTTTAGTAACTCCAATTATTGGTGCAGCAACCGGAACTTCATTAAGTTTAACAGGTAATTTAAGTGGTGCTGCTGGTACTTTCTCTACAACATTAAGTGCGGGAGCAACTACTTTAGCAAGTTTGAGTGTATCTGGTAATGAAACAGTGACAGGTACACTAGGCGTAACAGGTGCAACTACTTTAACCGGAGCAACTACAATAAGCAATACGACTGCATCTACCTCTACTACATCTGGTGCATTGATTGTGAGTGGTGGTACAGGTATTGCAGGTAATACGAATATTGGTGGTACATTGGCTGTCACAGGAGCTACTACTTTAACAGGTGCTGCTACAATTAGTAATACAACAGCCTCTACAAGTACATCTACTGGTGCATTGGTAGTAAGAGGGGGTGTTGGTGTTGCAGGAAATTTAACTGTTGGAGGTACCATTGAAATTGATGGAGGTTCGCCTGCAGTTGGTAAAGTTTTAACATCGGATGCAAACGGAGTGGGAAGTTGGACCTATTCAGTGGGCTCAACAGTCTTAACATCTACGAGTAACTATGCAATAACGTTGGCAGAAGCATATGTATTCTATAATGGATCAACCACCGGAGCATTTACCATACCAGCTGCAGCAGCAGGCAATGCAGGGAAAACGATTACAATCAAAAATAAATCTGCCTTTAATATTGTAATTACTCCATCCAGCACGTTGAACATATATATTGACAAGGATAATACTGCTGCAAATACGGTTACAATTGGTGTTGAAGCATCTAATAACTGGATTAAGCTTGTTTCCGATGGTTCTCAATGGAATGTAATGCGTGCATTATTCTAGGATGTATAGTGTGTAAACAAAATGAAAAAAATAGTATTTATCATATTAGCTAGTTGCGTGTTGGCGAAAGCCAATGCGCAAACTGGTATTGGTACTACTTCACCCGTTAATAAATTGGAGGTAGTAACTACTACTGCCGATCCTGCTAGTTCAGGATCAGCCGCCAATGGGAATTTAAGATTGGGACTGAGTTCGGGGGTGCATGTTTTGGATTTTGGATTGAGTTCATCTTCTAATTATGCTTGGTTACAAGCAAGATCAAAATCTGCTTATGGGACTACTTATAATTTAGCATTGAATCCAATTGGTGGCCTTGTGGGTATTGGGAATAATAGTCCATCTTCCACTTTGACAGTGGGTAATGCCGCCGGTACTATTGCTGGAGAATTAACGCTCAATCCAAGTTCTACTCAATATGAGGGTGGGCAAATTAATTTAAAAAAATCACCTCTGGGAAGTACGGCGGACTGGATTATTGATCAATACGGTACAAGTTTATCTGATGCAAGATTGCGTATTTTCAACTCATTAGGAGAATCTAATGGGATGGCTATTTTAGAAAATGGAAATATTGGAATGGGAACATTGGTGCCAACTGTTCGTTTACAAGTAAATGGAGATATCATTGCCAATTCTATTGCTGGTTCTTCAGACCTTCGATATAAAACAAATATTCACACAGTTGAAAACGCTTTAAACAAAGTAAAAGCATTGCGCGGTGTTTATTTCAATTGGAATCAAAAAGCTTTTCCTTCAAAAGATTTTACAGATAAAACAGAATTGGGTTTTATTGCACAGGAAGTGGAAAAAGTATTACCGGAAGTAGTTATTAAAGATAAAACAGCAGAGGAATATCGTTCTGTGAAATATGATAAAGTGGTTGCTCTTTTGGTAGAGGCCATTAAAGAACAACAAAAACAAATTGATAGTTTAACTATTAAAGTAAATAAGTTGAGTAAAAAAAGAAATAGATAGCAATGAAACGAGCATTCTTGTTTATTCTTTTATTTAAATTGACAACGCTTGTTGCTCAGACCACTACAAATAGTAGTAGTTCAGGTAATTTTAATAATACGGCTACTTGGACCAGCCCTAAAGATTTAACTGGTACTGCCAATATTTTAACAGGCCATACCATTACCATTCCCAGTGCTACAAATGTTTATTCCAATAAAATAACTTTTGCAGGTACTGCTAAGTTAGCTTTAACAAATACTACCAGTAAATGGATAGCAGCAACCATTATGAATGGAGCACCTGCATCCGAGTCTATCAATAATGCAAGCAATTGGTCTGCATCAAGTGTATATATTAATGAATCATATGGTGCAGCCCATTTTACTCCTTGGATTGATTCTTACCAAGCTTGGTCACCTGGAACTGTAAATAATTCTTCCGATTATTTACAATATGATTTAAAGAGCCCTAGGTGGGTACAAGGTATTGTTACACAAGGGAGGGGGAATATGGCACAATGGGTAACCAGTGCTAAGGTGGAAACCAGTATTGATAATATTAATTGGGCAACTGCAAGTACGGGCTTTACTTTAAATTCGGATCAAAACACTAAAGTATACAATAACTTTTCAAAAGTGATGTTCGCGCGTTATGTTCGAGTTTCCCCCATTACTTATTCTAGTTATCCATCTATGAGATTGGGCATATTGCTTAGAGAAAATATTTTAAAATCTTGTAAAGAAATTTTAGCGGCTTTCCCTGGTGCAGCTTCTGGTACGTATACCATTGATCCTGACGGTCCGGCTGGGGCACAGCCCAATACTACTTGTTATTGTGATATGACAACAGATGGTGGTGGTTGGACCTTGGTGTTAAATTACTTGCATTTAGGAGGAACGAGTCCTGCCTTAGTAACAAAAACTAATTCTTTACCATTACAAGGGTCCACTAGTTTGGGCACGGACGAATCATCATCATCAACCACCTGGGGACATGCCTCTAATACTTATTTAAATAGTTTTACTTTTTCTGAATTAAGATTTTACGGAAAAACTTCGAATCATAGTCGTGTTATCCATTTTAAAACCTCACATGCAACAACCATAAGTTATTTTAAAACAGGAACAGGTAGTGCGAGTGGGATTCAATCTAGTTATACCTTACTAACAGGACATTCTGCTAATTTACCTGCTAGTTCTGCTAGCTTTTTTTCTGATCAAGGAAATAGTGCAATGACAGAATTTCCATTTTGGTTAGGGGCAACTTATCATTGGGGTATTCGTGGTTATTCAACCCGTTGGGAGGTGGATGATTTTCCCAATAGTAATAGTTATAATACATTTCATCAAATTTGGATAAGGTAGCAACATGAAAAAAATATTGATAACATTATTATTAACTGTCTTTTGTGCATACTTATTTGCACAAACTGGCATTGGCACCACCACACCAGCAGTAAAATTGCATGTAAGGTCTAATGCATCTGCATTTAGATTAGAGGGAAGTGATCATGTTTATATGGAACTATATCCACAAGGTAGCGTTAATAGATATGCCTATTTTGGTTTCCCAAATACTGCCAGTACTGCATTGACTTTGATGAATACTAATGCAAGTGGTACACTTGCACTGGGTACCAATAATACAACAAGATTAACCATTGATAATTCAGGCAATACTTCATTGACTGGAAATTTAACAGGAGGCAATGCGGCCACTTCTAAATTAAGTGGCTTTGTCTCTAATGTAAGTACAGAAACTGCAGGAAGAACTATTGCCCTTGCAGATAACGGAATGATATTGCGGTACACAGGTACCTCTGCTGCCACCTTTACTTTGCCAACTGCTGGAACTTTACCAGAAGGATTTAATTGTATGGTCTTACAAGCGTCTACCGGACAAATTACTTTTGGGGGTACTTTTAGCAATAGAAATAGTTTTACAAAAACAGCGGGTCAATTTGCAATAACAACCATTTTATATGTTGGTGGGATATATATTGTATCAGGAGAAATGAGTAATTAAATTGAGCAATGCACAAAATTATCTACTATATCACTTTATGTTGTTTGCCACTACAAGTTTTTGGACAGTATTTGCCTAATTTTTACCCTGCTTTAGAAAGCAATCGACCTAAAGGGAATAAGTATTTATATTATCGCTTATACAGTACTTCTGCCTCTACTTTTCCTGCCACGGCAACTGAGTTTGAAACGAATTTTACAACTTCAGCCAATTTCAAATTAGCGGGCTATGTACCTTTATCAAGTAATGCAGGTAATTTAAATACCAATTCAAGTTATACTACCAACTTGATAAATTATTTTAGTCAGACCGATTTAAAAAATGCCATCAATAATCAATCCCCTTATACTGGTTTTAATGGAGATGGTTTTACATTAGTAGTTGCTGGGTATTTTATTCCCAAACAAACTGGTACGTATACTTTTACCATTGAAGGAGATGATGCAGTGGATTTATTTATCAATGATCAAAACGTGGTTAATCATTATGGCCCACACGGCAATAGTGCAGTGGGAACGCATATAGGTACCATTTCATTAGTTGCAGGAAAGAAATATCTTTTTAGGGCAAGAATGCAAGAAGGGGGTGGTAGTGAAGTGATGCAATTATTTTGGAAAAAGCCTTCAGAGGCAAGTGGATCCGTTTGGTATCAAGATATAGAGGAATTATCTGGAGAGGAAGTATTACCGAATGGATTGGTTTTCAATATAGATCCAGGGAATTTTTATACTTATCCCAAATATGGAACTTCTGTTTCTGATTTAAAAGGAAATTTAACTGGAACAATTGGGGGAAATGTAACGAACTCTACTACAAATCAGGGTTATTTTACTTTTGATGGAACGGGTGACTATATCGATTTTGGTTCCAACCCGACAAATTTTCCAGCCTCAGGAGATATCAGTGTTTTTTTGTGGGTTCGGCCTACGACGCTAAATGTTGGTTGGAATATCTTCATGTCTAAATGGTTCCAAGACATGGCGGGTAATGGAGGATTCAATGATTTTCACTTTGCATTTTATCCCTCAGGAAGTACCTTATATCAAAATTTATATACTACGAATCGATTCAACACCTTTGGGACAACAGCGATAACAATCAACAATTGGTATATGGTTGGCTTTACAATTAGTAACGGTAATTTACAATTATACTTGAACGGCGCCTTAGATGGTAGCCTTCTTACTAATAGTGCTCGTACAAATTATACAGCCAATCGCTTTTGGATTGGTGACGCTCGGCCAAGTGTTGGCGGATTCATTGGTAATATTGGCTCGGCGTTTGTTTATAATCGGGCGCTAAGTTTTGACGAAGTGATTCAAAATTTTAATGCAACAAAACATAAATATGGCTTTTAGAAAAATAGCATCAATTTTATTTTTGTTTACTTGTTTGAATATACAAGCACAAACAGGTATAGGTACTACTTCGCCCAATGCCTCTGCGAAACTTGATGTATATGCAACGAACAAAGGTTTTCTACCTCCACGTGTAACGTTAACAAGTGCAACGGATGCATCCACGATTGCTTCTCCAGCAGAGGGCCTTTTGGTATATAATTTAGGTTCAGTAGGTTTACAAGCAGGCTATTATTATTGGAATGGAGCCAACTGGGCAACCATTGCTACCGCTACTTCTGCGGGGAATGGGGTAACAAGTATGGATATGACTAAGTTATATGCAAAGAGATGGGTTTCTGGTTCGGTAATTGAAAGCACAAATGGTCAATCGTTTACAGTTCCAGTTTCAGGTAGATATGTTTTTGATTTTTCAAGTACATGTTATGCTGGAAATGCTGTATTTACCTATATTTTTCAAATTAGGAATTCAAGTAATGGGGTTTTAGCAGCGGATACTGTAGTGTCAGCTAATAATTATCAGCATGTTGAATTTAATGGCAAAGTAGAAGTGAATCTACAAGCAAATACATCTTATAATGTTTATGTAAATACAACAGGGGTTAGAGATGTAAATGATTATGATCGAGTCTATTATAAACTTATTTCAGGTAATTTGCCGGTAACGGGACAAACAGTGGATTATGCGATGGCATCTTTATCGGCTAATCAATCTATTAACGCAGCAACTAACATCCAATTTAATACCATTCAAGGTGCTGGTATTACTTTGAATAATGGTGGATTTAATTTGATGGCGAATAAAACCTATAAATTAGAGGGTGCAGTAGGAGGTAG
>JACCDI010433659.1_pt1 | contig 26405 bp, 26 predicted proteins | sample 7442791 | NCBI WGS metagenome assembly JACCDI01 (sample SAMN15323434, study PRJNA562643) | freshwater metagenome | isolation source: river surface water | place: USA:Blue River Watershed | collected 2017-08-15
CACGAATGGGCTGATTCGCATCGCCGACGAAACATGGTTTGATAGCCATCAACATATCGATTTAAAAACTCTCCAAAGACATGTCGGCTTGGTTTTTCAAAATTATGCGCTGATGCCTCACCTAAGCGCGCTCGAGGATGTTGCATTATCACTGCTGCATCTGCCAAAACAGCAGAGACTCGAACAAGCCAAGGTGTGGTTGAAACAGGTTCATATCACTGAAGATCTGCTGCAACGAAAGCCCGCTCAGCTTTCAGGTGGCCAACAGCAGCGTGTCGCCCTTGCTCGCGCGCTCGCACGAGAACCCAAGGTTCTTTTGCTTGATGAGCCTTTTTCAGCAGTCGATCAGCTCAGCCGCCAAAGTTTGTATGAACTGCTTGCAGACCTGAGATCGGAACTCAACATTCCAATTGTTCTGGTCACGCACGATCTCAATGAGGCGCGTCTACTCGCGGATCAGATTGCCGTCATGGATTCCGGAAAAATTATCCAACAAGGCACGCCCCTGGATGTCTACCGATCACCCAGAAACGCTCGCGTCGCTGACCTCGTTGGTATTCGAAACCGTTTCTATGGTCGTTGGTTAGGGCCGGATCCATCGGCATCACAACCTGGGACAGGGCTGCTCCAATGGCTTTCAGTACCTGATGCCAATGAAGGTCCTGTGTTGAAAGTCCGCGATAAAGGTCGACTCAATACAGGTCAAGCTGTCACTTGGGTAATTCAGACCGATGGCTTAATCCTGCATCACGTTGGCACAGACAAGCGCGACTCAACCGAGCTCATGTGCACCTTTCCTGTCCTCGTCTCTGACATTAAACATTTAGGCGACTCATCTATCGTGACCCTCAGCACGAAGACCTCTCCAAGCGTTCAAATTCGGATGACTTTGACAGGGCCACAGCGCTCACATATCAGCCCAAGCGGAAACATGCAACTCCAGTTAGACAGCGACTGGGTTCACATCATGCCTCTTACACCCTAATGTGAGCGATTCTGTTTGATCAGTTAAATCATCACCTTCAAATCGGTCGCGACATCAAAGTCGATTTCACCGAATGACTTGACTTCATCAGGTGTAAAGCCAGGTGCGATCGCTTCCAGGACAAAACGTCCATCGACCCAGTGCAAAACAGCTAAATCTGTCACAAGCCAATCCACACAGCTTTTACCCGTGAGTGGATATTTGCAACGCCGCGGGAGTTTTGTCCGACCTTTGCTGTCTGCGTGCTCCATGACGATGATGAGTTCAACATCACCAGAGATGAGATCCATTGCGCCACCAATGCCGCCGCGCTTAGCGTCCGTGACGCTCCAGTTTGAAACACTGGCTTCGGCATCCACTTCGTAGGCGCCCAGTATCACTGTATCGATATGCCCACCGCGGGCCATCTCAAACGAAGTCACACTTTCAAAAAAAGAAGTGCCTGGAATCGCTTCAACAAACTGTCCGCCGGCATTGAATACATCAGGGTCGACGGCATCCCCCGTCACGATCCCTCCATAACCCAATACGCCATTTTCAGCATGCAACCATACGCCGCGACCTTCCAAGAAATTCGATACAAGTGTAGGAATTCCCACACCGAGATTCACATAGGAATTGTTTCGTACGATATTCGCAGCATTTTTGGCAATCCCGCTACGCGTCAAAGCGGGCTTACCGTTATAGAGACGCGCACTGTCGGCTGAACGCTTACCGGATCGCGACAGTGAGTTTATGTCGATGGGATCTGTGATCTTGACCACCCGATCAATAAATATCCCGGGCAGATGAATATGTTCTGGGGCTAACTCTCCAATCTCGAGGATTTCTTCGACTTCCACGATCGCCACGCGCGCAGCTTTGGCAAAGCTGGAATTGAAGTTCGCACTGCCTCCACGAAACTGAACGTTACCCGCACGATCCGCACGATAAGCGCTCAAAAACGCGAAATCGACTTGTATCGCATGCTCCAACAAGTAAGGTTGACCATTAAAGTAACGAATATCCTTACCCTCTTCGAGGTCCGTACCAATGCCTGTTGGCGTATAAAAAGCCGGGATCCCAGACCCACCTGCGCGACATCGCTCGACAAGTGTTCCTTGCGGGACAAGTTCAACCTCAAGCGTCCCTTCGGCGATGCGTCTTTCCGCCTCGGTTTCCATGCCTGCACGAATCGAAAACGATGTGATGATTTTTTTCACTTGATCATTTTCAACCAGCAGCTGTCCCTTTTCGCCAGGCGCTCCAAGAGAATTGCACACCACAGTCAAATCACGAACACCCTTGTCTCGCAACGCAAAAATCAGCGAGTTTGGAAAACGGTGAGCCAAGCCAAAACCTGAAATTGCGACGCTCGCGCCGTTTCCAATATCTTCGATTGCCTGCTGTACTGATGCAACTACCTTGTCCATGTCGATCTTTGTCAGAAGTTTGAGTTATCGATTCATCAAAGAGATTTATTCGATTCGTAATTTCAAAATCTTATTCAGTTCAGTGAGTTCCGCCTTTTCCTGGATAATGGCCTCGCGGAATTGTTGAGGATTCAACAGCTTCAGATCTGAACCACCCGCCTCAATCCTCGCACGAACTTCAGGCTGCGAAAAATATTTATTCGCAGCTTGATAAAGAGTTTGCACAATAGCTTCCGGAGTCCCTGCTGGCGCCAGCAAACCATACCAGGACCCGGTGATATCTTTGATGCCAAGCTCTGTCAATGTCGGGACATTGGGCAAAGCTTTTGAGCGATTTGCGGCTGTCAAACCAATCGCCCGCAAACGTCCTGACTGGATATGCGGAAGCATTGCTGACAAATTCAAAAATGAAACATCAACGTGTCCACCGAGCATATCGGTCATCACGGGAGTAGCCCCCTTGTAAGGGACGTGTGTGAGTTTGACTTTCGTTTCCAGTTGAAAGATTTCGCCAGCAAGATGCGTCGAACTTCCCGTTCCTGTAGAGGCATAGGTCATTGGCTTTGTTTTGGCCAGCTCGATAAATTCCTTGACGTTCTGCGCCTTGATGTGCGGCGCCACAACCATCACATTAGGCACATCAACAATCATCAGAATAGGACTGAATTCAGTGACACCATCGTAAGGTGATTTCGCACTAAATACGGGGAAGGCAGTCTGTGGCGCACCCGCTCCGACAAGCAACGTATATCCATCAGCAGGCGCTTTGGCGACAAAGGCTGTTCCGATCGAACCGCTCGCACCCGGTTTGGCCTCCACAACGAATGACTGCCCAAGATTTTGCGTCAACCCCATCGCGAGCTCTCTGGCAATTTGGTCTGCAGGCCCCCCGACTGGATAGGTGATGATGATCTTCACAGGTTTATTGGGGTACGGCTGTGCCATCGCCCCTTGTGCAGCGAGTACAAAAACTAAAGCCAAGCACCGCAAAATATTTTTCATTCTTTTGTCTCCTCTTGTAAGGTACAGGGCAACACGTTGAGGTCTATGTGCTATTCACCCCGGGCGTCTGGCTCAACGGGCTCGAAACGATAGCCCTTGACGCTGTCGCCCCGCACATAGCCGCAATGCGGCCAGCCGAAATGAACAGGCATGATCAAGGCGTTTCGCTCAGCTGCACGCTTGAGAAACAAAGCGCGTGTCGTACGCGCCTGCTCGGCATGGGCATCGATCCATGTATTGATGTGCGGCATGGCAATTTGTAACGGGCTATGCATGATATCGCCCGCAAAGATCGCTTCTTTGCCCTCTGAGCGGAGACGAAAGTGGAGTGAGCCTGGCGTGTGTCCGGGCATGGCTTCAGCTTCGAGACAACCTGCCACCACATCCCCGTCACCGATCAGATCGATCAGACCCGCTTCGTACAAGGGCAGCACACTGTCCTCGAAGGATCCGCTAATCACGCCCTTGTCACCTTTGAGATAGGCGGCATGGGCATTCTCGAAATCCACTTTAGGCATCAAATGTCGCGCATTGGGAAACATGGGAACCCATCGACCGTCATCCATCCGCGTCCCCCATCCCACATGATCAGGGTGAAAATGTGTGACGATGACATGGGTGACTGACTTGGGGTCTGCTCCCGCTGCAGCCAACCACAAGGGTGTCAATGTATTGAGCATATTCATGCGCTCGGATGCGCGCTTTTTATGATTGCCCACACCGAGATCAATCACAATCACTTTGTCATCGATATGCATCACCCAAAGCTGCATCGCGACGATAAAACGCTCGAGCCGAACGTTGTAGTGATGCGGTGCGAGCCACGACAAATGTGGCTTGATATCTTTTACATCCAATTCAGGAAAAACAAAATCTGCCGCGTGTGTGGGTCCACTGTACTCAAGAACGTTATAAATCTTGGCGCGTCCAACACTGCGTGAATAAATCATTTTTGTCCCCGTTCGTTTTTAATGTTTATGTTTAATCAACCTGCCTGTAGGTCAAGCGCCACTTTGTATCTCGCTTTTCCCATGATGGCGGACCCGATGAGAAAGAGTTTCCTGTGGGGTCTGCCGTCAATCTTGATTGCATGAAGGCCTGTGCACGCTGCTCATCAGCAATACCGTACATCGCGACATAGTTAGGCGAACCAGGAGCAGGGTGCATGAATTCACGCATACGTGCGTAGCGTGCGCCGCTGACAAAACCATATCCTGCCAACACTTCAGGAACGTGGATCTTGTTATAAAAATCGTTGAATTGGGCAATTTCCGACGCATCAGATCCTGCGGCCTCACTCATCCCGACAAGATACATGTAAGGCGATGCGGAAACTTGAACAGTCGGCGGATTATTCAAAATATGGCGCCACATGAGTCGCCATTTTGTCTGACGCTTTTGCCAGGCACTTGGTCCCTCGCTATATACCGGACGTCCACTAGCTGGCCCATCATTTCGAGAGATATAGAGTAATGCCGCCTCTTCGCTCTCAATGTCATACGCCGCGAGAAAACGAGGACCGCGAGGCCCACGAGGATCGTCTTGTGCGAGTTCGTAACGACGGCCACGCAAAAAACCTGGATTGCTTGCCAGGACCTCGGGCCGATGCACGTTGCTGTAAAAGCGATTGAAGTCAGCGACATCCGCAGCACTCGTGTCGGCGGGAATATCCATTCCCACCCAGTATGTAAACAATGCATCACTCATGACAGTTCCTTGCGCCTAGGCTAACTTGAACATTGGAATACCGGTACCATTTTCGCTTTGCTTAAAGGTCACCTGCACTTTCTGACCACAGCGAATCGTATCCAGATCGCAATCCACAATATTAGTCAGCATCGTAGGACCTTCATCCAGGGTGACGTAGGCGCTCACATAAGGAACGGGGCCTGAGACGCGCGTGACGCTATAGCTATAGATGGTTCCCGAGCCCTTTGACTCTCTCCACTCTGTTTTGTCACTGAAGCAAAAAGGACAGAGTGCCCGTGGATAGTGGTGATACTGACCGCAATCATTGCAAAACTTCACCATCAACTTGCCCTGCGTGGCCGCTTCAAAAAAAGGCTCATCGCCGTAGTTGAATTTAGGATCAGAAATTTTTCTATCTTGATAGGGGGTGGCCATCGAATTATTCTCTTTCCATGATGAGTGTGGCACTGCCGTGACGCGTGCTAAGCGATCCGCCGGTTCCGTGTGCGAGGGCGAGGTCACAGTTCTTGACCTGTACGAGTGGATGCGCTTCGCCACGAAGTTGGCGGACAGCCTCGATAATCTTTGTGATGCCACCTCGATTGACAGGATGGTTGTTACACAACCCGCCACCGTCGGTGTTGAAGGGCAGCTTTCCGACTCCAGAGATCAGATTGCCGTCCATGACGAATTTGCCACCTTCGCCTTTTTTACAAAAGCCCAGATCTTCGAGTGTCATGATGACAGTGATCGTAAAGCTATCGTAAATGGAGGCATACTTGATGTCCTGGGGCGTCACACCTGCTTCTTCAAAAGCGATAGGCCCCGAACGCACGGCACCTGTGTAGGTGATATCGACCTTGCCGCCCATCTGCCCCTTCGGCGACTCACCTGCGCCGATGAGCTTGACCATCGGACGCTTGAGCCGCTTGGCGACTTCGGGACTGACAACAATGACCGCTCCACCACCATCGGTCACCACACAGCAATCCAAACGATGCAACGGATCCGAGATCATGGGTGACTTCAAAACGTCCTCGACTGTCACCACTTTTTTAAGATACGCATTTGGATTGTGCTGGGCATGATGCGAGGCTGCCACCTTGACCCAGGCAAGCTGTTCGCTCGTCGTGCCGAACTCGTACATATGCCGCATGGCGGCAAGCGCATACAAGTTAACCGTGACCGGTCCGTAGGGGATCTCAAATGGTGTGTCTGGAATACTTGCATCAAGCTCTCGCACGATCGTACCGGGTCGTCCAAATCCAGCGCAGGTGATCAGCGCAACGCTGCATTTACCTGCCGCGATCGCTTCTGCCGCATGCGCGACAAGGTAAAGATAGGACGAACCACCCGTATTCGTTGAGTCCGAGTGCCGTACAGTCAGCCCCATATAGTCGATCATATTGATGCCGCCTAGCCCGCCTGGGGCATCGGTCGAACAAAAATAACCATCAACATCATGGATTGTCAGTCCAGCATCCTCGAGAGCCCCTTTTGCACATTCCGCGTGCAGCTGGGCGAGTGATTTATTTTCTATTTTTCGTGCAGGGTGCTCGTAAATGCCACCGATGTAGGCTTTGCCGCGAATGCTCATGTGGTTGAAGTCTCATTATCATTTTTCGTTGAGACTTTTTATACCACGCGAGTATTTTTGCGTAAATCAAAATGAGCGAAGGTGTGTCTGTTACACAGCACACCTTCTTAGCAAACCCGTCGTTTATTTAAAGTACTTAGCGCGCAACAATGGAAGACACGTCAATTTCATACATCTGCCGCTGATGCTCATGAACCGAATCGATACAGACTTTTGTACCGTCCCGGTTCCATCTTGGGTGGAGATCGCAACGATTTTCCTTTTTCAACCCCGGATCGGCATAAAAACTACCTATGTCGATTTTTTTGTTTTCAATGACGTCAAACAGAAACAAAATCCGCTCGTGGGTCGAGTCATCCGGATAAGTGTCGCTCAATAACCAGCGCTTATTTGTAGGCGAAAAGCTCATATGTCCATTTTCGCTCAGAATATTTTTACCAATCACACTCACAGCACCCTCTTTGCTGTCGTGATAGAGATGGTAGTGAATAGACCCGCCGTGAGGCCCCCATACAACGATCCGCGCATCATCGCACCACAATGGATGTGAAATCTGATACTCGGACTTTTCATAATCGAAGGTGCCCACTGCATTGGGATCGAAGTTTTCAGCCAGCTGGGGCAAAGGATGATCCGAACACTCCAGCAATCGCATATCTGTCCCGTCGGGATTGATGGTGATCAATCGGTGCAGAAAACAAGTTTCGTCTTCGACCCTTTCAGTCCAGCGATGCAAGAACAAGATTCGCGAAGAAGCCGGATTGATTTCGATGTGACTGACCCAGTGAATCGCTTTTTGCATGGATTGGCGAGGCTCGAACTCACTCAGCGCCTTGTAGCTCACCAGTAAACGATATTCACCGGACAATAAGTCCATGTAATAGATGCCGTCGTCGGATGGACATTTTGGCACCTCAAACGGACCGCCCTTTTCGCTATATCCAATGGTTTCGTGCGTGATATACAACCTTCTGTAATCAACGCATAAACCATATTGACCATTTGGCGCCACCACATAAATGGGCAAGGGCAGATCCCGGTACACTCCAGTGTCAATATCGCGGATACGGCTGCCAAAACCAGCATACACACCATTGGAGTCCGCTTGACGGATGTTATAGATGATTTGGGTTTCAGAAAGCCCGTCTAACCATTGCAGCTGATTACCCATTTGCCAATTCCAGGCTAATGTGGTGTCAACAACATGAAAGCGATCACCTGCCTGGGTATCGAAAAATCCAACTTCAGCCTCAAGCTCTGGATGCAATCGAGCATCCATCATCGGCACCTGCAAAGCCAGCACTCGGCGATTACTTCGATCCCATGCAGTTTTGTTGTAATAACCAAAAAAATGATGGGCTGATCCGTCACCCAGACGACGGCAAGGGGGATATGCGTGCATCATGCTGTTCCTAATTAGTTGCCGGTCGTGATTTTCGCGGTCTCGATGACCTTGTCCCAGCGAGCGCGCTCTTTATCGATATACGCTTTCGCCTGCTCCGGTGTATTTCCAACAGGAGTCATTCCAAGCTTTTCCAGACCCTGGCGGAATTTGGGATCTGCATAGATCTTTTGTAAATCCTGATTGATTTTTAGAATGAGTGCGTCAGGCACATCTTTGCTTGCTGCCAAGGTGGTGAATGACATCACTTCGAGTCCGGGTAAGCCGGCCTCTTTGGCGGTAGGTACCTCGGGCAGCTGCGGCGAGCGCACATCTCCAGTCGTCGCCAGGGCCTTGAGCTTGCCGGCCTGGACGTTTGCGATCACGGTGGGGACATTTTCAAACAACAATTGAATCTGCCCGCCCATCAGATCATTCATGGCTGCAGAACTACCTTTGTATGGAATATGGATAATCGGTGCGCCCGATTCCATTTTGTAAAGTTCTCCGATCATATGCACTGACGAACCAATCCCGGCGGAACCAAAGTTGACGCTCTCAGGCTTGCCTTTCGCAAGCTTGGTCAAATCTTCCAGAGAGTTTGCGGCAAGACTGGGCGGCGCCACGACAACATGGGGCATTTGAGCCACGACCGTAATAGGCTTGAGGTCGATTCCTGGGTTGTACGGGAGTTTCGGGTAGACGCCATAGGTCGCATGCAAGCCGATTGAACCCAGCAACAAGGTATAACCATCAGCGCCCGAGTCAGCGACATATTTGCCTCCAATATGACCGCCAGCTCCAGCCTTGTTTTCTACGACGACGGGTTTCCCATACAGCTTGCCTAAATACTCGGCGATGAGTCGTCCTTGGATATCAGAGCTCCCACCCGCAGTGAAAGGCACGACGATTCTAAGTTGCTTGCTCGGATAATCCGCTTGCGCCTGAGCAGTTGCACCGAGAAAGGGCAGAACCATAGCAATCAAGGCCAAGCCCGAATTTTTCATCCATTTCGCACACATCGTCATATCGGAACCTTAAGTTTTTTTGATGAATTCTGACCCCTCTTCGCCTGGCGCCAGTTTCAATGAGTTTATGCACAGGGAACAATTCATAAAAATGCTATTTTTTCTGCTGACTATGCAGATTTGATATACATTGGATACTGCCTTTTCCCAACTGCTAATTGGACGCGAACCATTGTGAGCCGGCCTCTGAGTTTTCGACAAATTGCCGCTTTTCGAGCGGTCATGCTGACAGGCACGACAACGAGCGCGGCTCGCATGCTTCATACGACGCAACCCTCGGTGAGTCGACTCCTAGGACAAGTCCAGGCCGCAACGGGCCTGCGCCTTTTTGACATGCATCATGGTCGATTGCGTCCGACAACCGAAGCACACGAGTTGTTTGACACGATCCAAAGACACTTTTTAGGTTTGGAAAGTATTGAAACCAGAGTTGAAGCCATGCGCAGATCAGGCAGCGGCATTTTGCGTATCGCCTGTACGCCCGCGCTTGGATTGAGCGTGGTGCCGCGCGCGATGAGCCTGTTCTCCGTTAAATATCCGGATGTGCAGGTCAACCTTCAAACACTGGGAAGTCATTACCTTAGAGAAGGGTTGCTGCATGGTTTGTTTGATCTGGTTCTCAGCACAGTAGATTTGGATAGCCAGTCGTTTCAGTCTGAATGCATCCATCAAAGCTCTGCGGTTTGTGTGATGCATCCGGAGCACAAGCTTGTCGGCAAAAAAGCAATCAAACTTAAGGATTTAGAGGGTGTTCAGCTGCTCACTCTCGATACCGACGACGATCTTGCTGTTTCATTACGCAACTTGATGACTAAAAATGACATCAAACCTGCGAGCCAAATTGAAACGACATACTCCGCCACCATTTGTGCGCTGGCCGCACAATCAAGAGGTATAGGCATCGTGAACGAATACATCGCAGGAGTATTCGCTGATCAAGTCGTCATTCGACCCTTTTTACCAAAACTCAAACTCGAAACTTTTCTTGCTTATCCTTCGCAGCGTGCGCCCTCACAACTCGCAGAATCTTTTGCAGCAATGATTAAAAAATCGTTTTAGCTTCATGCGAATTGAATCCATTTCTTTAACAAGTCTGATGAATCTGCTTTAAAACTGGCATACTGTATTTGTTATTCACAATTACCGTTCTGGTTGGGGTGCCGTCATGAGTAAAAACGCTGCGCAAGTCATCGTTGAGGTTCTGGAGTCGGCAGGTGTCCGCCACATCTATGGTGTGGTAGGCGACACCCTCAACCATGTGACCGATGCGATCTCCAAGAGCAAAATCGAGTGGGTCCACACCAGGCACGAAGAGGTTGGCGCCTTTGCCGCTGGCGCTGAATCCTACATGAGTGGTGTTCTTGCGGGTTGTGCCGGATCTTGTGGTCCCGGCAGCCTGCACTTGATTAATGGCGTCTACGAGGCCCACCGTAATCATGCACCACTGATCGTGATTGCCAGTCAGCTAGACACCATGAGTCTAGGTTTGGACATGCCGCAAGAAGTCGATTTTCAAAAGGTTTTTTCGGATTGCTCAGTCTTCTGCGAGCAAGTCTACAACGCCGAACAAGCGCGTCGCGTCGCGGTCCTGGCCTGCCAAGCAGCTATCAGTAAAAAAGGTCCCGCAGTCATTATTTTGCCAGTCGATATCAGCAGCACCGTGATCAAAGACGATGTGCCCTATTCCGTGCATTTCCCCAACCCAGTGCGTCGACCTTCGGACAGCGAACTTGCACAAACCGCAGCGATTCTCGCCGAAGGGAAAAAGATTGGGATTTACGCTGGCGCTGGCTGTCAAGGCGCGCACGACTTGCTGATTCAATTAGCAAAAAAATTAAAAGCACCAATCGCCCATACGTCTCGCGCCAAAGATTTTGTCGAGTACGACAACCCCTACAACGTTGGTATGACAGGTTTGCTCGGTGTGCACTCTGGCTTTCATATGATGACCGAGTGCGATACCTTGTTACTGCTGGGTGCTGATTTCGCCTGGGGTCAGTTTTATCCCAAACATGCCAAGATCGTTCAGATTGATCGCGACGGTTCTCGTCTGGGTCGCCGTCATCCCGTCACACTTGGCCTGGAGGGTGACGTGATTGCCTCGTTGGAGGCATTGCTTCCCATGGTGAAAGAACACACAGATGAAAGCTTCCTGAATGAGTGTCTCGAGCAACGCAAAAAAACCGAAGATACCCTACTGGCCGAAGAGCAGCCAGGTCGCGGCGATCTGATTCATCCCCAACACCTTGCCAGCCTTTTAAATAAGTATGCGGATGACGATGCATTGTTTTCAGCAGATACGGGCACCGCGATGGTGTGGACACTCAGACACATCAAAACAAACGGTAAACGCCGCACCATGATCAGCCTGCGCCATGCGACCATGGCCAACGGAATGCCCATGGCTCTGGGATTGAAAAAAGCCTACCCTGATCGTCAAGTTATTTGCATGGCGGGAGACGGCGGACTCGCCATGCTGATGGGTGATCTGCTCACGATTCATCAGGAAGACCTACCCATCAAAATTGCCGTACTCAATAATGGTGCCCTGAATTTTGTCGAGATGGAAATGAAAACCGAGGGCTTGCTGAATAACTATACCGACCTGAAAAATCCAAGTTTCGCGAAAATTGCCGAGGCGGTTGGATTGAAAGGATTTGAAGTCAAGCGCAGTGAAGACCTCGAACAGGCAGTACAAGACTTTTTATCTCATCCCGGTCCTGCATTATTGGATGTGCACACGAATCGCTATGAACTTGTCATGCCGCCAACAGTCACCGCCCAAAACGTCGTGGGAATGGCGACCTATAGCGCAAAAGCTTTATTAAGCGGCAGGATCAGCGATGTCAAAGACTTGATGAAAAACGCACTGCACGATCTGAAAAGATAGCGCCCGCCAGCAGTTGCGTTTTTCCCTGTTGAAACGCAACTGCATCAGGTCTTTTTCTCAACCACCAACTGGATTTCAACCATAAACCCATAATGCAGCTCCGGCACAGGAACGACTGCACGTGCGGGCTTATGGTCACCAAAAATATCCGCATAAATAGCATTGAACTCTGGCCAGTTCGATACGCCCACAATGTATGCCGTGCACTGAACCACGTCATTGAGCGTATTGTTTGTCGCTTTAAGAATATTCGCACAGTGTCTAAAGGAGGCGCGTACCTGACGTTCAAAACTGTCGGTTTCGCCTTCTGCGGGTTGACCTGGCAAGACACCAGAAACAAAGATCAAGCTGCCGGATTCAACAGCATGGCTGTAGTGACCTGCTGGTGCGGGTGTATGAGGAGACTGTATAAGTTTCATTTGATATTTAAAAATTTAAATTGATGGATGTAACCGTTCGGCCAGATACTCGACTAATAATCTCACTTTCGCCGACAAGTAACGTCGACTTGGATAGACAGCGAAAATCCCCAACTCTCCCGCTCGCCAATCAGGCATCAACTCGACCAATCGTCCCGCCTTGATATCCTCACCAATCAGAAAATCAGGCTGTAACACGATGCCTTGATCCTGCAAGGCTGCAGCGCGGCATGTGTCTCCATTATTGGTTCGCATGACTGGGGCAATACGCACCGACACTTGCTGCTTCGCATCCGTTGAAGAAGTAAAAAACCACTGATCTCCAGAAGACAATAAACTGTACGCAAGGATGCGATGATGAACCAGATCACCCGGAATGTTTGGACCCGGATTCGCGCGCACATAGCCTGGCGAGGCGCACAAAACCATCCTGGTGCGACTCAAACGACGACTGACAAGTGTCGAAGACTCCAGTTTTCCAATACGGACAGCCATATCGTAGCCCTCTTCAACCAAGTCAACGACCCGATCTGACAACGTGACGTCCAAAGTCACCTCAGGATGCTCTTGCATAAAACCTGGCCACAGCGCAGCCAGGTGCGAGAGTCCATAGCTCACTGGAACATTCACACGTAATAAACCACGGGCTTGCGCGCTCCGATGACTCACGTCGTCCTCGGCCTCTTGCAGTTCGAACAATACGCTGCGACAACGACCGACAAAAGTATCCCCTTCGGGAGTCAGCGAAAGTTTACGGGTCGTGCGGTGGAGCAATCGCACGCCCAGACTCTCTTCGAGCTCAGCGACCAGACGCGAGACCACCGCCTTGGAAATCTGCAAACGCTCGGCTGCACCAACAAAACTGCCGGCATCCACCACCGCCACAAAGGCACGCATTGCATCAAATTTATCCATTGTTTCTATTTTAAAGACAATTAATCATTTTTTACTATATTTATCTATTTAATAATCATCAATAGACTGTCATCTGTTTAGACATACCCCCTTTCATCAATTTCAATGGATTTTTTATGAACACCCCTCTCCAAAATGGTCTGACACTCCTCGGTCGTCTCGCGCTTGCGGCACTGTTTTTACCCGCCGGCTTATCAAAAATCAGTGGCTTTGAAGGCACAGTTGGCTACATCAACTCCGCAGGCCTTCCCCTGGCCTCCGTCGCAGCTGTGATTGCGATTTTGGTTGAAGTCGGTGGTGGACTTGCCCTCATCACAGGTCTCTTTACCCGTCTGGCAGCCCTGGTGCTCGCAGGATTTACCGCCATTGCTTCCGTGACCTTTCATGCTTACTGGGCAGTTCCTGCCGAGCAAGCATTCATGCAACAGCTGATGTTCTACAAAAACGTTGGAATTGTGGGGGGCTTACTCGTCTTGGCCGCTCACGGCGCCGGCGCTTGGGCGCTTGGTGCGAAACGCAATCAGGCGACAGCTTAAATTCACGCACTCAAACAGCAGAAGACCTTTATGAACACGCCCCTCGCACCTGTGCTTTTCGTTTCGCATGGTTCGCCAATGCTGGCGATCGAGCCCGGTGCGGTCGGCGCAAAGTTAGCTGAACTTGGTAATCACTGGGATGGCGTACGCGGAATCGTGGTGGTTTCGCCTCACTGGCAAACCAAGGGGCAAAAGATTGGTCATCATCCTCGACCAGAAACGATCCACGATTTCGGCGGGTTCCCCAGAGTGCTGTACACCCTAAACTATCCAGCAGCTGGCTCTCAGGATTTATCTAGGCGGGTTCAACGCTCGCTCGAGGCCGCAGGCATTCAAGCCGAGCTCGATGCAGAGCAAGGCTTGGATCACGGTGTATGGGTTCCACTTTTACACTTGCGGCCTCAAGCCGACATTCCGGTGATTCCAGTTTCCCTACCTGAAAACACAACACCTGAATCTGCGTTGGCACTGGGTCATGCACTCGCTTCCCTGCGGGCAGAAGGGGTGGCCATCATCGGCTCAGGCAGTATGACGCATAACTTGTATGAGTTCCGGGGAGCTGGAAATGTGCCTCCAGAAACTTATGTCACTGAGTTTTCCGACTGGATTCGATCCGCCGTTCAAAAACGCGATCTCACAAAACTCCTGCATTATCGAACACAAGCACCGCATGCGGTGAGAGCACATCCAACCGATGAGCACTTTTTACCGCTCTTCATCGCGTTCGGCGCAAGTAAGGATGTAGACTCTTTGCGAGTGCTTGAAACAGAAGTCCGCCATGGAATGCTATCGATGGAGTCTTATGTCTGGGGCTGAATTTGAATTGTTTTAAATGGGAAGCTTACTGAGGCGTGATGCCAATATCCTTGACGACTTTTCCCCAAATTTGAATTTCATTCGAAATTGACTCTCTAAATTCAGCAGCCGTCCCACCGGCAGGCTCTGCGCCATCAGCCTGAATCTTTTCCCGCGCAGAAGGTGTCTGAAGGATCTTGTTCACAACTGCGTTTAATTTGTCGACAACCTCGACAGGCATTCCTTTGGGACCGATCAGACCATACCAAAGGGTCGCTTCATAGTTGGGGAAACCGCTTTCGGCGATAGTGGGCACGTTCGGCAAGGCTTGAATACGATTGGGGGTGGTGACTGCCACGGCATTGATCTTTCCAGAACGCACGTGCGGTAATGCACTGGCTGTCGCGGCAAAATAAAGATCGACTTGATTCGCGATCAAATCCACCAAAGCGTTTCCACCCCCTTTGTAAGGGATATGAGTCATCTTGATATCCGCACGCTGATTAAATAGCTCGTTCGCGAGATGAATCACACTCCCCTGACCTGAAGAAGCAAAGTTAATAGAACCCGGAGATTTTTTCGCTGCGGCAACCAACTCAGCCACCGTTTTGATTCCACTTTTGTTTGATGTGACAGCGAGCATCGGTCCCGCGCTCATTTTTACAATGGGCGTAATATCTCGCACGGGATCGAATTTGAGCTTGTAGAGGCTGGGGTTGACGGTATAGCTCGAAGAAATCAGTGTCACTGTATAGCCGTCAGGTGCGGCGGCAAGACCTGCCTCGACACCAATCAAACCTCCCGCACCTGTTCGGTTTTCAACGACAACAGGCTGCCCCAAAATATCGGCCATCTCTTTGGCCATATAGCGCGCCAACACATCAGCGCCACCACCGGGGACAAAAGTAACAATCATCCGGATTGGCTTGTCGGGATAGCTCGCGACAGCGGTCGAACCAAACATCAAACCAAGTCCGATCAGACTACCTGAAATCAAAGTCGAAATTTTTTTTATCATCCATTGTCTCCGTGTATCTTGCTACATCGTCATTATTTATTTCATTGAATGTAGCATTAAGCACAACGGGTTCAAAGATGGCATCCAAATCCTAACGTTTAATCAGAATATTCGCCTCGCGCGCACGAGCAGCTCTACCCGTGACTATTAGATCGTCATCGGTAACGAAGTCGTCTTGATCCGGACAGGTACACGCTGATTCGCGTAAGGGATCAGCGTCTCTCCAATAATCTGACTCGCAATGGTCGTGGCTTGTCGTGCGATCGGTTCAATATAGCGGCATGTTTCCCCACCGATCGAGACACAATCACCGAGAGCATAAATATCTGAGACGCTTGCCTGAAGCGAAACAGGATCCACGACGATGCCGTTGTTCCACGCCAGACCTGCACTGGTAGCCAGGCGATCACACGTTTTTAAACCGGCTGCCACAACAATCGCATCCACGCATAACGTTTGGCCGTCACTCATCTTGACGTTCAAGTCGCCCGATAGAGATTTTTTAACCTCTGATACTTGGGTATTGCCAAAGAACTGGATTGGCAAACCTTCCCAGGCTTTCAACAACGCCTCAGAGCGCTGAGACTCAGTCAACAAACGCTCAAGCGGTCTGCGCGCGACATCAATCAGCGTGACCGAGTGCCCACCCAAAGCCAGATCGTTAGAGAGCTCTGAACCAATGAGTCCAGCTCCGATCACCAGCACACGGCTCGAATGGACGCCCAATGACTCGCGAAATCGGACATACTGACTCAAATGATTGATGCGCCAGCAATGCTCGGCTGGCAAGTGCTCGGGCAAGACAGACTGAGCGCCCTGGGCAATGATCAGCTGTTTATAGTGCACACTGCCCAGTGTTGTCCGGACAATATGTCTGGATGGATTCACACTAATAGCCATTGTCTTGGAAAAAAGTGAAACGTTGAATCTTTTTGCTGCATCCATACCCGTTTCCTTGACCAATTCAGACAAGGAAAAATTTCGTGCCATCGCAACAGACAAAAGCGGTTTATCGTATCGATTGGCTTCGCATTGAGAAATCATCGCGATTGAATGCTTCTCTGACAAGCTACGCAATGATTCAACAACCTTCCAGGCAGCAGTGCCGCCCCCTACGATCACAACATCAAAATGACGAACATTCGATCTGACACCAGGACGAGAGCCCTTTACAAGGCTGATTTCAAGACGCTTTTTTGACTCGGATGGAAGGGTCTGTCGTTTCTCCACCAACACAAAATCGGCCTTGGTCACTCCGCAAATCGGACAGTACCAATCCTCGGGAATATCCTCGAAACGCGTACCCGGCGCCAAGCCGCTATCCACATCGCCGTCACGCTCACGATAAACATAGCCACAGGCATGACAGAGATATTCTCTCCAGGCTTCTTGCGTACTCATGCCGGCATCGTCTCCTGACTCAGTCTGGCCATTTCACTGCGCAAATGCTTGATCGCAGGTGTGACAATCGCGACGAAATGAGATTCACGCACACGACGCTGTACTTCAGAGCTCATGAGATAGCCCCGCGCGCCCTGATGCAACAACGCAGACTGCGCAGCCCTGAGGCTCAATTCCGCACCATGGGCGCGCGCATCCAGGACTTGAATGAAAAATGCGTCACTGTCGTCATAAGGGGTCTCTGCAAGCCGCATGATTCGAGCCAACAATTCATCGAGCTCACTCTGCAAGTCCTGCGGTCTATCTTCAAGATAACAGTTCACATGTCCCAGTTGATCTTCAACCGCCCACATCGAGTCAATCGCACCTTGTATGACTCCAGCCGCCATGCCACACTGCAACATGACAAATGCTGCTCTGATTTTTTTAATCAAGGGTCTGGCGGGGTCTGCGATCACGTCATCCGGGGACACAAAATAGTCATTGAGATGCAATGCATAAGTCCCTGTGCCCTCCATCCCGGAAAAGCTGGGACACTCTCTCAGGGTTACACCTGCGGCATCGCAGCGAAGCAAGAACATCAGCTCGCGTGATCCACTTTCATCCGCGATTGAAGCAATCGCGCCACAATAATGGTCAGGTCCGAGGTTGCTGACCCAAGGCAAGCTTCCTGTCACCCTGTACCCGCCATCGGCAGGTACAGCCTTGAGCATGAAGGATTCAATCTTGGCGTAGGTTTTCATCGGATTCGATAATGCCGTGCCACCCAGGCGCTCACCTGAAACATGCGACAAAAGCGGCGCACCCTGCAGTGCAGTCGACGAAGCCTCTTGCATGTAAAGACCGCAAACCGCCTGACACCACATCATGAAACCCGTCGAGCCACAGACACGAGCCACTTCTGCAATCGACTGTATCGCCAAACCAAAGTCATTGAAACCGTGAGGAGCTCTAAGATGCGCACTCATCCCACCTGCGGCCGCGAGCTGACGCAGAACAGCCTCCGGATAGAGGCCCTGTTGGTCAATAGCCTGCACGGATTGCGCCAATTCATTCTGCGCGATCGCACGCACCATCCCAATTAAAGATTCTTTGCCTGCCTCGAACGGTTTCATGTCAATGTCTCTGACTAAGCGGTCGTGATTTCAAAGGGAATCGGATTGCGAATACTGTTCGCCACAGGTGAGTAATAATTGGCATGCTTGACGATTTCATCGAGAACTTCCTGCGAAGCATCGCCCTCTACATTGACCTTGACGCGTACGGCCTGAAAGCCCATCTGTGCAGGCTGTTTGTCCAAGGCGCCTCCGGCACCCCACGCGGCTGAATTACCAATATCACCCTCCAGAAAAATCTCAAGCTTCGTGAGCTTGACTTGTTTCCAGGTGGCGACTGCCTGTATACCTACCGCCAGGCAACCACCTAAACCCGAGAGGACGATTTCGCCCGGTGCTGGCGCTGTATTTTGTCCAAACAAATGCAAAGGCTCGTCGACAATCACAGGCTCATGATCACCCACATAGTTCAAAGATCTGTACTGACCCTCCAGAACGGTATGAACTTTGTTGGTTCCCTTTGAGGCGGGATTTGCTCGCCCTTTTTCAGCAAATGCGGCGAGACCGGCTGCATCGATCGGACGCAGATAAACGTTCACTGTTTCTGCTTGCTGTGTATTGCTCATGCCTTGCTCCATAATTGACAAACTTCTCTGAAAATCCAGTCGAGAATAAATCCGAGTATTCCGATCAAAACGATCGTCGCCATCAATTCGTGATACGCCAGTCGATCTCGCGTATCCAGAATGAAATATCCCAAGCCCGCTGTGACGCCGAGCATTTCACACGGCACCAACACGATCCACACAATTCCAATCGCCAGACGTGCGCCGGTCAGTACATGACCGAGCACGCCAGGCAAGATCACTCCGCGCAAAGTTTCCCATTTCGTCGCGGCCAAACTCTTGGAGAGTTGCAACCAACGTGGATCAAGAGCGCGCACGCCAGCGATCGTATTGAGCATGATTGGCCACACTGCGGCAAAAGCCAATAGAAAATAAACAGGTTGATTCCCCACACCAAAGGCAATGACAGCAATCGGCATCCATGACAGAGGCGAGACCATACGTAAAAACTGAAATGCCGGAGAGAACGTCGCGTTCAGACGCGCAGATCCTCCCAGCAACAGTCCCAACGGCACACCGATGAGTAAAGCAAATCCAAGACCGACAAATACACGCTGCAAACTGACACCGATATGCGTCCAGATCTCTGCTCCGCCAAGCATCTCAACCAGCGTGATCAAAGCAGGACCGGGCGCGAACCTGCGCACCATACCCGTGCCCTCAGAAAACGGGACGGTCAAGAGCCACCATAAGGCAACCAGTAAGATCAAGCCAGATATGCCACGCAATGCATGGATGGATTTCAGACTCACTGCTTAAGCCTTTGTCAGGTCGATTGTTTCTTGGCGCGAATAAGATCCCTCGACACCGAATTTCTTTAATCCGCCGACTGCTTCGATGGATTTTTTGACAAAACGGTCATCCACCAGATCTTTCGCCGCAAACACTGGGTCTAGATCAGTTAAAAAACCGCGCTCTGCCTTGACGGCTGTATTTTTCAAGCGTGTCACCAGCTCTTCTGTGTAACTTGGATAGGGGTAGGGCTGAAATCCAATCCTTTCTTCCTTCCAGTCACTGTGACGGATGGCGCGTGAGGCCAGATAACTTTGTGTGTCACTGGCAGGCGGTGCGAGAACTTTGGTGAGTGCTGCCAAGCCGTGGGGCGTATATTGTTTGCCGCTTTCACGTGCCAGTATTTTTGCGGCCTCGGCTCTGTTTTCCAAAATCCAGAGCTGCGCGCGTACGATCGCATCAACAACACCCTGAGACCACTGAGGACGACCATTTAAATCACGCTCGTGCATGAACACTGTGCAACATGCATGATTGCGCCAGACATCACCCGTAAAGCGCAACACTTTACCCACGCCCATCAATTCTGCCGCGGCATTGAATGGCTCCGCCACGATATAACCGGAAATACTTCCGGCAGAAAGTGCAGGCAACATGTCCGAAGGCGGCATCACCACCAGGCTGACTTCGTCTGCCTCGATCTTGCCGACACGACGCGCAACAGGTTTGAGCCCCTCAGCGCGCAGCATGTCCTGGAGCACGATGTTATGAATCGAATACCAGAACGGAATGGCAACTGTCGTTCCGCCCAAGTCTTTTAATTGATTAATCTTTGGTGCTACAGTCAATGCCGAACCATTGATATGGTTCCAGGCGACGACTTTGGCGGGAACCTTGCTGCCAAAACGTGCCCACACTGTCATCGGCGACAACAGATGCACGACGTTTGTTTGCCCGGCAATGAAAGACTCCGCCAACTGCGCCCAGCTTCGGAACAGTGTTGGCTTTTCGACCTTGACACCTGCATCCTGAAAATAGCCATTGTGATGGGCAATCAGTAAAGGCGCGGCATCAGTGATCGGCAGATAACCAATCTTGACTGGCTGATCCGGATTGCTCTGCGCAGCTGCATTCGCCGCCGACAGCAAAGGCGCTGCGCCTGCGACAGTGAAAAGACTCGCGAGTTTAAGCAGATCGCGACGTGTGGTGTATTCAGTGCACATTCGAGAGTTCCTGATGCGGGTATGCGTGACGCAATATGTTGAAATCAAATGCCGGCGGTTGCGATGTCCTCTTACCCTCGATTGATCCACGCAAAGCTTGCAGAATCTCCACCCGTGTTGCCTGAAGCATCGGGTCAAGCAAGTCTCTTGATTGAGAGCGTCCAAGCGTCCACTGACCAAACACATGCGCAGGCGACCCGCCCAGCAATACGATTCGGTCTGATACAAGCAGGGCTTCATCAATATCATGCGTGATCAGCACAGCTGCCGTGCCAAAGTCATCGCGCACGCGCAAGAGCAATTGCTGCATCGCTTCACGTGTGACTTCATCCAGAGCGCCAAAAGGTTCATCCAACAGCAGCACCGATGGCTGCCGAGCGATACACCGCGCAAGCGCCGTGCGTTGTGCCATGCCTCCGGATAACGCCTTCGGGTAAAGCTCGCGCGCATGCTCAAGTCCTACTTCACGGATCGCCAAATCAACGCGTGCTTGACGCTCTTTGGCACTGAGCTTGGGCTGATGCTTGAAATCCAATCCAAACGCCACGTTTTGTTCCAGCGTCAGCCAAGGTAGCAAGCTCGGGTCTTGAAATGCCATGGCGACACGAGGATGCGCACCCGTCACTTCCTCATCACCCGCGAATACTTGACCTCCATTCGAAGGCTGCAGTCCCGCAAATACACGTAACAGACTCGATTTGCCGATACCGCTTGGCCCGAGCACCGTCACAATCTCACCCGCCTCGACAGCGAGGGAAAAGTCAGCAATGAGCGGACGACTCGCGCCATAAGCCAGGCCCACATTGTGTGCGCTCAGTACTAACTTTGAGTAATTTGTATATAAGCTATTCATAACCAAACAGTATTAAGATGTAACCAAATCGTATCCAAAAGGCATGAAGCCTCAAACGATTGTTTTCTTATTTACATATGGATCCACACGATGTCGATACAACGCCGTTTCATTCAATGTGATGTCTTTAGCCCCATCCCATATCAAGGTAATGGCTTGGCTGTTGTCGTGGACGCGGATGGTTTGACGGCCGAACAGATGCAACGTTTTGCCGCATGGACAAACCTTGCAGAAACCACCTTCCTCTTGAAGCCCACCGATCCTAGCGCGGACTATCGCGTGAGAATCTTCACGCCGAGCCGCGAGATGCTGTTCGCGGGCCACCCGACACTCGGGACATGCGCCTCGTGGCTGCATTGTGGTGGCATCCCAAAAACAAAAGGCCTTGTCAGACAAGAGTGCGGCGTTGGTATCGTTGAAGTGGATGTCTCTCGACAGCCCACACTGTCGTTTGCCGCGCCCCCAACCACAATCAAAGAGATGGATCCTGCCCATCGCAGCGAAATCATGCGTGTGCTGGATATTCCACCTGAATCAGTCATTCACACAGCAGAACTTTGTAACGGCCCTGTGTGGCAATTGTTTGAACTGAAACACTCCGATCAAGTCCTTGCCTTGGACTCCTCTCGCGTGAGATGGCCACAATTTAAATCGATCGGTCTCATCGCACCACACACATCGGGTCACGAATGCGACTATGAGGTGAGGATGCTTGCCCCCTCGAGCGGGATGAGCGAAGATCCCATCACGGGGTCTCTCAATGCGGCGATAGCGAAATGGCTACTGGCGCAAAATCGTTTGAAACAACCCTATCTTGTCGCGCAAGGCACCTCAATCGGACGAACGGGTCGCGTGATGGTGACCCCTGAAGGCAGCGAGACCGCTTGGATTGGCGGACAGGTGCACATCCTGATTGAGGGCAAGGTCAGCATCTAACCTGCTTCAGATCTGACCTTGCGCCACACCCGCAAGCGATTATTCGAAATCAGGCAGCGCGTCGTCGGGACCGATGTGCGCGGGCGTCACCCAGGTGACATCCTTCATCGACCGTTGCACGAGCTTGTCCACGCCCAAGAGCTTGGCAAAAATCGCCATGCGGATCGGAATGCCGTTATCCGTCTGACGGAAAATCGCCAGACGCGGATCCGCGTTCAAATCAATGCTCAAATCGTAGGAGCCCGGACGACCATCTCTTGGCAAAGGATGCATGATCACCACATCACTCTTGCACGCCTGATTCACAAGCTTTTGATTGATTTCAAACTCGGCGCCATAGCCATCGATCGCTTCCTCTCCAAAGCGCTCTTTTTGAATACGCGTGGCATACAAGATATCGGCTTTGGCCAGACCATTTGCCGGCGAATCACTGAACTCGACAACATGACCGTTGCGGCTCACGACGTCGACAATCTCTGCAGGCATTTCCAAAGACTGAGGCGCAATGAGCGTGAATGTCAAACCTCGATAGAGGGACAACAACTTGATCAGCGAATGTACGGTGCGCCCATATTTCAAATCGCCCACCATCGCGATATGCGCGCCATCGATGAGCTTGCCAAGTCGGGAAAATTCGCGCTGGATCGTATATAGATCAAGCAAAGCCTGGCTCGGGTGCTCGCCCGGACCATCACCACCGTTCACCACAGGGATATTCGTGGCGCGCGCAAACTCGGCGACGGCACCCTTTTCAGGGTGACGGATCACCATCGCATCAACGTAGCCACTCACCACACGGCTGGTATCGTAAATAGACTCGCCTTTGGCCATCGAGGAAAAAGTAAATCCGGTCGTGTCGCAAACCGATCCGCCCAGTCGGCAAAAGGCAGCTCCGAAACTGATGCGGGTACGGGTACTCGCCTCGAAAAACAGATTCGCCAATACAGCGCCTTCGAGTACACGAGTGACTTTTTGACGCCTGGCGATCGGCTGCATCACATCGGCCAGCCAGAACAACTCCTCGACCGACTCGCGAGACAGCTGATCCACGGACAGCAGATGGTTCGCCGACAAGCCAGAGCCACCCACTCCACTCTGCGGACTATCAGGCAAATTATCCAAAATCTCAGTGACATACCGACGGGCGACCTCTGGCATCGCGCGATACTCGCTGGATTCGTCAGGCAAGAGCCAGCTGTCCAGAGTGCGACGCCGGCAGCCGATTCTTTCGGCAAACGCATCACGAGTCATATTTAATCGGCGCATTGCGTCCCTAAGCAGCGCCTGTGTTGCGATTGCCATAGCTCACCTATACACAAAAGTTGGCATGAATGACGTAATTATATGCACATTGCGTAAATCGGCGAGAAATATTTAACTCAGGATTCCTTGTCCTTATTCAAAGTATCGCCCAAACCGATGCCTTGAAAAAACTGCGCGCCTAAGGGGGAGATCGGGTCATGTACTTTGGCAATCGGTCCTTTTATTTTCTTGATTTCGTTAATCAGCAGCGTCCCGAACCCTTGACGACGATAAAGCGGATTGACATAAATGTACTCAACCTCACCTAAATCATTAAAGCGGCTATAACCAATCGTCGTATTTTGATTTTTGATCAGTACGACACCCTCGGATATATCAATCTGATAATCGTCTGATTTGCCTGACATCTGAGCGACCTATAATTTAAGAAACTAATTAGACTCAAAGAGAGACATTATGCCCATGTACGAAAAAGGTTCCGTCCGGATCCATTACAAAGAAGCCGGCTCAGGCATCCCGCTCCTGATTTTGCCAGGTGGCGGACTCAACGCGACGATGTCTTTTTTCAACACGCGCTCACCTTTTGATGCTGTCGAGGAATTCAAGAACGAATATCGCTGCATCACCATGGATCTTCGCAACGCCAATGGCGGCGAGTCCTCAGGCCCCCTGGAAATCGAGCGCCCCTGGGACGCATATGCCGATGACCAACTTGGACTGATGGATCACCTGGGGATCGATAAATTTCTGGTGATGGGTTTCTGCATTGGCGGTCCGTTCATCTGGAATCTGTTAAAGCGTGCGCCCGAGCGGATAATTGCCGCAGTCATGGTGCAACCAAGCGGCTATCGCCCTGAGCTACCCGACCAGTTTTATGCCAACAACATCAAAGACTGGGGTCCCGCATTGTGCGCGCGCCGTCCCGATCTCGACATGGAAACAGTGCATCATTTTCTGGAAAAAATGTATCGCGCCAATCCCGATTTTGTTTTTACAGTCTCACGCGACTTTGTCCGGCAGTGTCAAACACCGATATTTGTCATGCCAGACGACACCGCCCCGCACCCCTACGCGGTAGCTAAAGAAGTGGTTGATCTGGCGCCCAATGCCGAAGTCAGTATCTATCCCTGGAAGGAGCCAAAAGAGCGCGTGCCTGAAGCTGTCGCGCAAGCGCGTGCTTTTTTAGCGCGGCAACGCAATAGAATCAGCTAAAAATGCAATTGAGCCTGATCCCGGCGATCTTCATATTCTTTGGAATATTGTCGATCGCCTACTCCTTAACTCTGCTGTTCTATTTCGCCAAACAGAAGAATCGCGCGATTGAAAACTGTGCGCTCGGCGCTTTCTTGCTCGGCACTGCTGGAATCATCACTGTTTTCAGAACAGAACTGCACACACTCATTTCATATGTCGGAGCGAACGCGCTCGCTTTTCTGGCTTATCAATACTTTAACTATTCGCTCATCAATCTGATCGGTGAGCAACCAAACCTTAAACCTTCGTTTTTGCGCAATCTGACAGTATTCACACTGTATTCACTTGGCCTTTACGCGACGGGGATTCTGTTTAATCCAGGTTATCAAACTATTTACGTCTGTCTTGCCATGGTTTACGTCACGACAGAAAGCGGCTTTTTATCGCTCAAAGCTTTCAAGAAAAACGGCATAGATCTCGTCAAGGTATACGGGATTCTGTTTTTTGCGACCGCTTTACTCTGGGGTGGTCGCATTGTCCTGGTGATGCTGGACATCGCGACGATTGCGTTTGATACAAACATCATCAACACAGTGATTTTTATCGCTTTATTTTTGCTGGGTATTTTTCGCTACATGATTTTTCCGATTTTTCTGCTCAAAATCGCGGAAAACGAAAAAGAAAGACTACTCATCGATAGCCTGGTGTGGGCCAATAAAACCGCTGCGACCGGCGCCCTCTCCGCGTCAATTGCGCACGAGCTGAATCAACCGCTAGGCGCCGTTCAAATCAACAGCGAATTCATGAAGCTTCAATTATCGAATGGTCGCTTCGACGAAGCTTTACTGAAAGATCTCGCTGAGAAAATCGTCCAGGACAATTTGCGGGCCGGCAGCATCATTCAGTCGCTACGTTCGATTTTCAATGAGGATCAACCCAATGCCAATGCGATTGATCTCGGCGATATCGTGCAGTCGGTCCTCCAGATCACCAATCCCGAGTTATCCCGACGCAACATTCACGTCAAATTACGCCTCGCTTCGAAAACCATTTGCAAAATCAACGCCCCCGAAATTCAACAAGTCATTCTCAACCTGTTGAATAACGCGATTCATGCCCTCTCAAGTGTTGAACGCGCGGACAAAGAGATCACAATCGAGATTGCCCGGGTGAAGGACGGTGCCACGATCACGATTTCAGACAATGGCCCAGGTATTTCACCCGAACGTAAAGCGAAGATATTTGAACTGGCCTCAAGTGGTAAACGAAGCGGCATGGGTCTTGGACTATGGCTCTGCAAACAAATCGTCACGAGAAACAAGGGGACGATTACTTACGAAGATATCCCGACAGGTGGGGCTCAATTTTCAATACGTCTGCCAGGTGAGGTCAGCTAGACGGACCTCTCACATGAAAATGCCCGCGAGATTCAACGTTCATCTCGCGGGCATCAAC
>JACCDI010788893.1_pt1 | contig 26380 bp, 22 predicted proteins | sample 7442791 | NCBI WGS metagenome assembly JACCDI01 (sample SAMN15323434, study PRJNA562643) | freshwater metagenome | isolation source: river surface water | place: USA:Blue River Watershed | collected 2017-08-15
AAAATTTGCGCATAACCTAAGATGCTGTTGAGTGGTGTGCGCAATTCATGACTCATACCTGTGACGAAGCGACTTTTAGCAAGATTCGATGCTTCGGCTATTTCTTTAGCATGTTGTAACGCCAGATCGGTTTGACGGTGTGCATCGATTTCATTCAGTAGCAAACGTGTTTGACGCTCAGTTTCTAACTGCGCAGTGCGTCGGCTATCTGTACTTAAAACAAGCCACCATGTACCTATGCCCGTTATTAAAAATAAAGCGACGAATACGCGTACAAACAGACCGCGTAGGCTTTCAGAGGAGTAGATCGACTCTTGAATCAGTGAGGGTAGCTCAAGTAGGTAGATAGCACTCAATACACCTGCTAGCAGTACCGAAAACATCACCAATAACAAAATATAATGGGTAATATTTCTATGCAGACGATTCTTAAGAAAATTCGGTATGAGTAAGCTGAACCAATGATTCCACTGCTCCATCAACGTCGCATTTGTTTTGCAGCGATCATTGCAGCGCGCATCGAGTGAGCAGCACAGCGAGCATATGGTACCGGCATAAGCAGGGCAGTGAGTAACATCGGGAGATTCGAAGTGATTGCTGCAGATGACGCATTGCTGCTTGCCAGTTGTTGTTGCAGGCTCAGGATCGCGTGCTATGTAATAACGGCTATCAGTCAGCACTGCAATGATAGGCGCGACAATTAAGGCAGTTAGTAGAGCGATGAAGGGTGCCATACCAATAGCAAATGCACCAAACAATCCGGATAGCGCCAGGGTTGACAGTAGGGTGGCTGTAAGCACCGATCCAACACCGACGGGATTGATGTCATACAGATGAGCGCGACGGAATTCGATATGTTTGGGCGATAAGCCTAGCGGCTTATTAATTAACAGGTCAGCGAGTAAAGCGCCTATCCACGAGATGGCCACCATAGAGTACAGCGTTAGCACTTCTTTCAATGCATCGAACACGCCCATTTCCATCAGCATGATGGAAATAAGTACGTTGAACACTACCCAGACAACGCGCCCAGGATGACTGTGAGTCAGACGTGAGAAAAAATTTGACCATGCTAATGATCCTGCATAGGCATTTGTTATATTGATTTTTACCTGCGACACAATCACGAATACAGCCACCATAGCGGTAATCAGTGCTTGATTTTGGATTACATAGCTAAACCCAACCAAATACATTTGTGTAGGCTCAACAGCCTGTTCGGTGCTCAAGCCATGTTCAATAACTAAAAATGCCAGTAGTGCGCCGCCTAACATTTTTACCGCACCCATTAACACCCAACCAGGGCCAGCGAGTACGAGTGCACTCCACCAGCGTATGCGGTTACTGTCCTGTTTTTCAGGCATGAACCGTAAAAAATCAACTTGTTCACCGATTTGAACGATCAATGAAAAAACAACCGTAGCAGCTGATCCAAACAAAACCCAATCAAATTGATTGCCGTTACTTAGGCCAGCGGTGTAATGCATTAGTCGATTAGGCGCATCAGCATCTTGATACAACACTGCTGCAAACGGCAAAATCATCAACACTAACCACACTGGTTGTGTCCAGGTTTGAATTTTTCCTATAAGTGTGACGCCATGCATCACTAACGGAATAATGACTATTGACGAGACGATGTAAGACCAGGCAATTGGTAAACCGAATGCTAGTTCTACAGCGCGCGCCATGATGGACGCTTCAATAGCAAAAAATATAAACGTAAAGCTCGCATAAATGAGCGAGGTGAGTGTCGATCCTATGTAACCAAATCCTGCGCCGCGCGTGAGTAAATCAATGTCAACACCGTACTTTGCCGAGTAATAGCTGATAGGCAGTCCAGATAAAAAAATCACGGCAGAGACGACCACAATCGCCCACATCGCATTGGTAAAACCAAAGCTCATGGTAATCGCTGCACCAATCGCTTCCAGTGCTAGGAAAGAAACGGCACCTAAAGCGGTGTTGGCGATTCTGAATTCAGACCATTTACGAAAACTTTGCGGTGTGTAGCGCAGTGCGTAATCTTCCAGGGTTTCATTCGCTACCCAGGTGTTGTAGTCCCTTCGGCTCTTGACGATGCGCTGTAACGAGGTGGAATTCAAAAAAGCTCCATGGGGATGATTACGGTTGATTGCATAGGGAGCCGAGCCAGACGACTCTTTGCTTTCAGTCGTTTTTGTCTTTCAGAGCAAATTCTAAGCCAGAGCAAATCGAGTCGAATGCCTAATGTCTGAGAATTTGGCCCGATCTACGTCATTTGACGTATGTGCTTGCGAAAGTAGCTTCATCGCCATTTGGCTTGTTTAAGTTCGCACTACTTAAGTGCGAACTACGTGCCGTAATGAAGCGAAACTAGGTAAACATCTGAGGCGCGCGATGCGCATCTATGGTGCATCCTCGCGATATCCATCTACTGAAGATCAGTTATACGGCGCACTAGCTAGTCCTGATTAATGCCCTGATGCAGTGCATACGTCAAACACCGTATTGCTGCGTCGCGACAGCAAACCTACAGTCCAATCCAAGCTTTGCGATCTTGATGAATCTTGTCCACGTGGCGGTTTATCTGTGCGTCTAGCCACGTGCCGTAGTTTTTTTTTGTCCCTGTGTTGCCCTCGTCTGAAAGGAAATTTTCATGTCTGATCAATTGAAATCAAAATCACGCCGTAGCGTACTGAAAGGTCTTGCTGCAGTATCAGCAGTTGCCTTGCCAGGTATGAGCTTTGCTGCTCCACCCGCTACCGCTGCTGTTAACACAACCAAACTCGCTGTTACCGATACTGAAGTTATCGTTGGTCAGTTGCACTCGGCTACCGGCACGATGGCTATCAGTGAAACGGGTGCGATCCAAGCTGAGCGGCTGGCGATTGACCAGATCAACGCCATGGGCGGTATTTTAGGTCGCAAGATCAAAGTTATTCAGGAAGATGGCGCATCTGACTGGCCAACCTTTGCTGAGAAAGCGAAAAAATTGCTGGTCAGCGATCGCGTAGCGACCATCTTCGGTTGCTGGACATCCGCTTCACGTAAAGCTGTTTTGCCAGTCGTTGAAAAAGAAAATGGTTTGCTCTACTACCCAACGTTCTACGAAGGTCTGGAGCAATCAAAGAACGTGATCTATACCGGTCAAGAAGCTACGCAACAGATTCTGGCAGGTTTAGATTGGGTCGTAAGAGAGAAAAAATCGAAAACCTTCTTCTTGGTTGGCTCTGACTACATTTGGCCACGTACCTCAAACAAGATCGCTCGTAAACACATCGAGAACGTGATCAAAGGTTCAGTGGTTGGTGAAGAGTACTACCCACTGGGTAACACGCAGTTTGGTTCCTTGATCAATAAGATCAAACTGAAAAAGCCTGATGTTGTATTCGTTGACGTTGTCGGTGGTTCGACGGTTGCATTCTTCAAGCAGCTCAAAGCCGCTGGTGTAACTGGTGCCACTCAGATCGTGTTGACACTGTCAGTGACTGAAGACGAAATGCTCGGCGTTGGTGGTGAAAATGCTGAAGGCTTTTACTCGTCGATGAAATATTTCCAATCCCTAGACAACGGCAACAACAAGAAATTTGTTGAAGCGTTCAAAGCGAAATATGGCGCTAACTCAGTTATCGGCGACGTAACTCAAGCGGGTTATTTGGGTCCATGGTTGTGGAAAGCCGCTGTTGAAAAAGCAGGTAGCTTTGATGTCGATAAAGTGGTTGCTGCATCACCCGGTATCGAACTCAAAACAGCCCCAGAAGGCTACGTGAAGCTGCATGAAAATCATCATCTGTGGTCGAAAACGCGTATCGGTCAAATTCAGAAAAACGGTCAGTTCAAAGTCGTTTATGAATCAGATCTGATCGAGCCAAATCCTTTCCCTAAGGGTTATCAGTAACCGGTAGTACGGATTGGCAGGATCGGGGCTTCGGCCCCGGTCGGCCATCCTGATAGTTGATTCAAAAAGAAATTCTGGCCGGTTGAAGTAAGTAAGTAGTATTTAAGGAGTCATCATGGAATGGTTATCTGAATTTGGCGGCATCTTGATGATGCAAGGGTTTAACGGCTTATCCGTTTTCTGCGTGCTGTTACTTATGGCGCTGGGATTGGCAATCATTTTTGGTCAGATGGGTGTGATCAATATGGCGCACGGAGAATTCCTAACCATCGGTGCGTATTCCACGTACCTGCTCTCAAAATTAACCACGAGCTATGCTCCTGCTTTGCAACCGTACTACTTTTTCGGTGCAATTTTAATGGCCTTCATCGTGGCCTATTTTGTTGGTTATTGGGTCGAACGCCTAATGATTAGCAAGCTGTATAAGCGCCCACTTGATACGCTGCTAGCGACGTGGGGTTTGTCGCTGATCATGCAGCAAATTTTCCGATCTACTTTCGGTCCTAAAGAAGTCACCGCGACTCTCCCTGATTGGTTGATGGGTTCGGTGCAGCCGTTCGAGGGTGTTGATATTCCTCTCAATGGTTTATTCATTATGGCGATGACCGCTGTCTTGACCGGTACCATTTTTATTCTCTTGTATCGCTCACGTTGGGGCTTACAAGTTCGCGCAACGATGCAAAATCGTTTGATGTCTGGTGCTGTTGGTATTAATACACGCAAAGTTGACCGTACTACGTTCGCACTCGGCTGCGGCGTGGCCGGTGTAGCGGGTGCAGCGTTTACGACGATTGGTTCGACGGGCCCAACCTCGGGTTCGCTCTATATCGTTGATACCTTCTTGACTGTTGTGTTTGGTGGTGCACAAAGCTTAGTAGGAACAATTGTTTCAGCCTTCGCGATTGCACAAACACAATCTACGTCTGAATTCTTCATGACTGGCTCCTTAGCCAAAGTTATGACGCTGTCGATAGTCATCCTGATTTTGCTGATACGCCCACAAGGCCTGTTCGCAGTCAAGGTCCGTAAATAATTTAATACGAGTAATCGAAAGGACCCAAGATGAACTCCGCATACGAGAAACTCCTAGGTGGCAAGCAAGGAGCAATTGGACTGCTCGTGCTGTGCGCGCTGTTGTTCGTAATTTTTCCATTGGTATTGAATGGCTTCCGTCTGAACATGGTCGGTAAGTATCTCTCCTACGCTTTTGTGGCGGTGGGCTTGGTGCTGTGCTGGGGTTACGGTGGCATTTTGTCACTGGGCCAAGGTGTGTTTTTTGGTCTAGGTGGTTATTGCATGGCGATGTTTCTGAAGCTTGAAGCATCCGATCCCATCAGCACCAAGATTCAGTCAACACCGGGTATTCCTGATTTTATGGATTGGAATCAGATCACTGAATTACCGCTCATTTGGTTGCCATTCAAAAGTTTACCGATGACCTTCATTCTGGTGATGGCTGTACCAATGATCCTGGCATTTATTGTTGGAACAGCGATGTTTAAACGTCGCGTAGGAGATGTGTACTTCTCTATCGTGACTCAAGCAATCGCTGCGATTTTGACGATTCTGATTATTGGTCGCCAAGGCTGGACCGGCGGTGTGAACGGCATTACCGATTTGAAGACCATGTTGGGTTGGGATATTCGTACTGACAATGCACGTTTGATTCTGTACTACGCCTGCTGCACTTTGTTGATTGCCTCTATCTTGTTTGGTCGTTACGTGTTGACCTCGAAATTAGGTCGCTTGTTAGTGGCGATGCGCGATAAAGAAGAGCGGGTACGTTTCTCTGGCTATGACGTTGCTAACTTCAAAGTATTTACTTTCGTAGCAGCTGCAGGTATCTCAGCTATTGGCGGCGCACTATTTACGCTGCAAGTCGGTTTTATGTCGCCATCATTGGTCGGTATCGTTCCTTCGATTGAAATGGTGATTTATGCCGCAGTCGGCGGTCGTATGTCACTGCTCGGTGCTGTATACGGAACTCTGGCTGTGAACTACGGTAAGACCTATTTTTCTGAGACCTTGCCTGAACTGTGGTTGTTCTTAATGGGCGGCTTGTTCATTGGTGTGGTGCTGTATTTCCCGAATGGCATTGCTGGTTTGTGGGTGTCACATGGCAAAGCATGGGTCAATAAACTGTTAGGTAAAACAGAAGCGCCTAGGCCGACGATTCCTGCTGCAAGCAAAGCGACTACAAGTACGAAAATTTCAATGACTGGACTGGAGGTCAGCAAATGAGTACCGCACCTATTGGTGGCATAAGTCACAACAACCGTCCAGTATTAGCGATTGAAGGATTAACCGTTTCCTTTGATGGATTCAAAGCAGTCGATGATTTGAATCTCTACATTGATAGAAATGAAGTACACGTGGTCATTGGCCCAAATGGCGCCGGTAAGACTACGCTGCTCGATTTGATTTGCGGCAAAACGAAAGCGACTTCCGGCAGCATTCAATTTAAAGACATTGAACTGACAAAAATGTCGGAGCACCAAATTGTGCACTCCGGTGTTGGCCGTAAGTTTCAGACGCCGTCTATCTATGAAGCATTGACCGTTTTTGAAAATCTTGAGATGTCTTTCCCGCGTGGTCGCGGTGTGTTTGGTGCGCTGACATTCAAGCGTACTCAAGACGTGATCGACCGTGTGCATCAAGTGGCTAAAGATATTTTCCTTACCGACTATCTCGACATGACTGCTGACTTGTTATCACATGGCCAAAAGCAGTGGTTAGAAATCGGCATGTTGTTGATGCAAGAGCCTGAGTTACTGATGTTGGATGAGCCTGTTGCAGGTATGAGTGTCTCTGAGCGTGAAAAAACAGCTGAACTGTTAGCGCGCATTAGCAAGGGTCGTTCTGTGGTGGTGATTGAGCATGACATGGAATTCGTTAAATCTATCGCGCATAAAGTGACTGTTCTACATCAAGGAAAACTTCTGGCTGCTGGCAGCATGGACGCGGTTCAGAATGATCCCAAAGTCATTGAAGTGTACTTAGGCCATTAATCAAATTTTCGGAGGCAATTATGTTTAACGTATCTCATCTCGCATCCGGATATGGTCAGAGCCAGGTCATTCATGATCTGAATTTCACTGTCGAGAAAAAAGAAATCGTAGCGATCATGGGTCGTAATGGCATGGGTAAAACCACGCTGTTTAAAACACTGATGGGAATCCTGCCTACACGTGGCGGTAGCGTCACTATCGAAGGTACGGAAGTGTCGGCGATGGAGAGTCATGAGCGCGTTGAAAACGGCATCGCTTATGTGCCGCAAGGTCGTATGATTTTTCCAAGCATGACCGTACTTGAAAATATACAAACAGGTTTGCCAGCGTCAGCCGGTGGCAAAGTACCCGATGAGTTGTACGCCTTGTTCCCTGTTCTGTATGAAATGCGTTCACGGCGTGGTGGCAATCTCTCAGGTGGTCAGCAACAACAATTAGCTATTGCGCGCGCACTCGCGACTAATCCGAAAGTGTTGTTGTTGGATGAGCCGACCGAAGGTATTCAGCCGTCGATCATCAAAGACATCGCAAAATCGTTGAAAGAAATTCGTAAGATTCGCGATCTGACAATTATCGTTTCTGAGCAAGTGCTCTCGTTTACGTTGGATATTGCCGACCGTTTCTTTGTGATCGATAAAGGACGTTTTGCTTATGAAGACACGCGTGCGAATGTGAATGCAGAAACCATTAGCCGCTACTTGTCTGTGTAAATTTTTCGTAATGACTCTTCACCCACATTTTTATATTCAATTCAACAAAGGAATACATCATGGCTGATACATTAATCAAGGTTGATCTCAGCAAGCAGGCAACCACCAATGAGATGGTGCACAACCGCTGGCATCCGGACATTCCTATGGCGTGCTGGGTTAAGCCTGGCGATGAATTTATTCTCGAAACCTATGACTGGACTGGCGGCTTCATTAAAAATAATGATAGCGCTGATGACGTACGCGATATCGACCTCTCAACCGTTCATTACCTCTCAGGCCCAGTAGGCGTCAAAGGTGCTGAACCCGGTGATTTGCTGGTAGTTGATTTGCTTGATATCGGCGCTAAGCAAGACAGCATGTGGGGTTTTAACGGTTTTTTTAGTAAGAAAAATGGTGGCGGGTTCCTGACCGAGCATTTCCCGCTCGCGCAGAAATCGATCTGGGATATTCATGGCATGTTCACCAAGTCACGTCACGTACCAGGTGTTGAATACGCGGGCTTGATTCACCCTGGTTTGATCGGCTGCTTGCCAGATAAAAAAATGCTCGACGCATGGAATGAGCGTGAAGTGGATTTCATCGCGACTCAACCTGATCGTGTACCACCGCTGGCTAATCCTCCTTTTGCTGCCACTGCGCACTTGGGTAAATTAACAGGTGATGCAAAAGCTAAAGTCGCTGCTGAAGGTGCGCGTACCGTTCCACCACGCGAGCACGGCGGTAATTGCGACATTAAAGATTTATCGCGCGGATCTAAAATCTTTTTCCCTGTGTATGTTGAAGGTGCGGGTCTATCAGTGGGTGATTTGCACTTTAGCCAGGGCGATGGCGAAATCACTTTCTGTGGCGCGATCGAGATGGCAGGTTGGGTGCATATGCGTGTGACGCTGATTAAAGACGGCATGGCGAAATACGGTATCAAAAATCCTATCTTCAAGCCTAGCAAAATTACGCCTAACTACAATGATTACCTGATTTTTGAAGGTATCTCTGTGGACGAGCAGGGCAAACAGCATTATCTCGATGTGCATGTGGCTTATCGTCAGGCGTGTTTGAATGCGATTGAATATCTGAAGAAATTTGGTTATTCCGGTGCTCAGGCATATTCGATTTTAGGTACTGCACCCGTTCAAGGTCACATTAGTGGTGTGGTAGATATTCCGAATGCTTGCGCGACGTTGTGGTTGCCGACGCAGATTTTCGACTTCGACATTAATCCAAGTGCGGCCGGTCCTATCAAACACATTGATGGTTCCATCCAGATGCCTTTGTCACAAGATCTGTAAGCTTTCGAGGTTAACTATGCCTACCTATGATTATGAGTGTCCCCATTGCGGTAGTTTCGAAGCCATACGTAGTATTTCGGCTAGAAACGAACCAGCCGCTTGTCCTGACTGTGCCACCGAATCATCACGTGTGATTGTGGCGGGTGCGGGTCTGGCCTATCTGGATGGAGCCACGCGCTTGGCCCTTGATACGAATGAACGCGCTCGCCACGAGCCTAAAAGTTCACGTAATTACGTGAGCCAAAGGCATCCTGCAGGATGTGGCTGTTGTTCGCCGGGTAAAAAATCATCGACAGTTACGGCTAAAAACGGTGACAAGATGTTCCCATCAAAGCGCCCGTGGATGATTAGTCATTAAGAGGTAGTGATTTGAAATAGATGCAGAACTTGTAGCTGACAAATCAGTCAGCATTGAACAAAACCCCGCTCAAAACATCGAGCGGGGTTTTGCATTTATGCTGTCGGTGTTTTTGGCGGAATCAATGGCCTTGCTTTGCTCAATCATCATTTGGATTACTAAACTATGAATGGTCGTTTACTTTTTTCTTTACTTTCTATGTTGGCAGGCAATGTATTTGCAGGCGGATGGGTTTTGGTTCGCTATGCAGAGACCGAGCCAGCGATTCATTATTTTGAAAGTGTACAAATGAGAAAAATGGGTGATACCGCATTTGTTTGGGATTTACATGACCTCAAAACACCGGCCGTTACAGCAGATGGATTTACCTATAACTCTGTAGCTTATGCTGTGGAGTACCAATGTCGTATTCGTAAACGCAGAACACTCGCCATCAAGTGGTTTGAAAAACACTTAGGTGAAGGCGCAGTTAAAAGTCAAGAAGGGGTGGTGAGTGATTGGATGATCGCCACACCTGATTCCCTTGAGGGTCAGTTATTCAATCATGTTTGCGAATAAAGCATGAGGCGTGTGCATCACTAAAAATTAAAACAGTAACGCTGAGTGTAAATTTTCAAATCCTCAGAATCGCACGACCGTTTGGTTTCTTATAAAATCACTATAAGTAGCGTGGTTTTATGCTGCAGCGCGCCAAAAAATAATCGAAATAACAAGAAAGAGACAAGATCATGCGCAGTTATATAGAGTTCATTGTTCGCTTTCGCTGGGCTGTTCTGCTAGCGATATTGGTGTCCACTGTATTTTTGTTTTTTCGCGGACAGGCGCTGACAGTCATTATTGATCCCAACAATATTGTTCCGCGCTCCCATCCTTTTGTAGCTACCACTCTTAAAGTGGAAGAAGTTTTTGGTTCGCGCTACGTCGGTGTGATTGGCATTACACCCAAAGAGGGTGATGTATTCAATCCCAAGGTTTTAGAAAAAGTTCAGCGTATTACGGCCAAGTTGCGGGAAACGCCACGCGTAGTGAAAGCGAATCTTTTGTCAGTATCGGCGCGCCGTGCTAAAGATATTCGGGGTACCGAGGAGGGCATGGAAGTCAAACAAATGATGACTGATGTGCCAACTACACCTGAGCAGATGGCGGCTTTAAAAGATGCGCTAGAACGAAACACGGCCTATATGAACTCCGTCGTTTCAAAAGATTTTAAAACTATTACGGTACTAGCTGAAGTGCGCGATGCGACACCGGCAGAATTAAAGCAAGGCAAGGGCGGCTTTAGTTATGTGAATAATAAAATTTTAGAAATTGTTGATGCAGAACGTGACGATTCAGTCGATATCGTCGTAACAGGTTATCCCGCATTCTTAGCTCTCTTGGAACAGTTCTCTGGCCGCACGGGTCTGTTGCTACTAATCGCTATTGGTATTATTGGTGTCATTCATTACGAAGCTTTTCGCACCATGCAGGGTTTAATCCTGCCATTGGTAACGCCCATCATTGCAGTGATCTGGGGTAAAGGCTTTATGGGTTTGGCTAACGTGCCATTGGATATTTTCAATATGTCCACGCCGATTCTTATACTTGCGGTCGGTGCTGGACATGCAGTGCAGATGCTCAAGCGCTACTATGAGGAATACAACCGGCTTCGACTCGATAGCAGTTTGACTCCGAAAGAAGCCAATCATCTTGCGGTGATTGAGTCGATTGTGAAGATCGGTCCTGTGATGTTGATTGCTGGTCTAGTGGCGACCGCAGGATTTTTCTCGCTGATGATTTTCGATATTGTATCGATTCGTGTTTTCGGTATTTTCTCTGGCATTGGTATTCTGTCGGTGCTGATTATTGAAATGACTTTCATTCCTGCGTTGCGTGCGATTCTTCCTGCACCAGGCGAAAAAGAAGCGCGTATGGAACGTGAAGAGCGTATCTGGGATCGTATTACAGGTTTCTATGCCAATTTGATTTTGGGACCGCACCGAGACCGTATTTTTATGGTCGCAGGTTTGGTAATCGTTATTGCCTTGGCTGGTATGTCACAACTTAAAGTCGAGAGTGCACTTAAAAAATACTTTGATCCCGATCTACCTTTATTGGTTGCCGACAGAAAGCTGAATGAACGTATGGCCGGCACCAACAATATTTATTTAATGATCGAAGGCGATAAGGTCGATGCGATTAAAGACCCAGCGGTGTTACGCGCCATGGACGAGTTGCAGACCTTTGTGTCGCAACAGCCGAATATTGGTAAGGTCATATCGATTGCAGAATTTATCAAGCGCATGAATCAATCCATGAATGCAGATAAACCTGAATTTTTCAGTATCCCTGAAAAACAAAACACGATTGCTGAATACCTACTCTTGTATACGATGTCGGGTGAGCCGGGCGACTTTGATCCTTACGTGGATTACGATTATCGTATGGCTAATATGGTGATTTTTACTCATAGCGATAGCACGGCTGATATGAAAGAACTGTGGGCGAAAATTCAGCAGTTTACTGCTGAAAAATTCCCTAAAAATATCAAAGTCAATATTGGTGGCAGTGTGGCGCAAAGTGCTGCCATTACCGATGTGATCGTAAAAGATAAAATTCTTAACGTATTTCAAATTGCCAGCGTAGTCTTTATTGCAGCGGCATTAGTTTTCCGCTCTGTGTGGGCAGGCGTTCTCGTTGTGACGCCTTTGCTGCTGTCGGTATTAGTCAATATGGGCATGATTGGATTGCTGGGTCTACGTTTGAATGTGCCCGTCGCGTTAACTTCAGCACTGGCGATCGGTATCGGCGCGGACTATGCGATCTACATGCTGTTCCGCTTACGAGAAGAAATGGCTAAAGGTACTGAAGAAAACGAAGCCTTCCGTAAAGTATTACGAACAGCCGGTAAAGCGTGTTTATTTGTGGCCTCTGCTGTTGCGGGTGGCTATGCCGTGCAAGCAGGTTCGCGCGGCTACTATCCGCACACATGGAATGCGCTGTTAATTGGTACAGCGATGGTAGTGAGTGTGACCGCCGCACTGACGGTGATGCCCGCACTGGTGCACAAATATCGGCCGAAATTTATCTTTAAAGGAGAGTGATGTGAGCTTTACATCAATGAATATAAAACCTCGTGCGTATAGTTTTAATCGCTTGCGTATGGTTAGCCTGAGAGCGGGTCTAATTGTAGCGCTCACTCTTCCAGTCGCAGCATGGGCGCTGACAGCTGTTGAAATCATGGATAAAAATTTCGTGGTTGGTAAATACGCCGATTCCACCTCAGAGACCACCATGACGCTAACGAATAAATCTGGTCAGCAGCGAGTACGCAAAACCTTTGGTACCTCTAAGCTTGATGCAAATGGGATTGACAACAAACGCATGACCCGTTTTCTTGAGCCTACTGATGTCAAAGGAACTGTGTCCTTATTAGTTGAGCACTCGGATAAAGATGATGACATTTGGATTTATTTGCCTAGTGTAAAAAAAGTACGTCGGCTGATTTCTAGTAATAAGAAAGATAGCTTCGTAGGTACCGATTTTTCGTATGGCGATGTGATTGGTCACAAAGTTAAGGAATGGAACCATACGATCGTTAAAGAAGAAGAGGTGGATGGCAAACCTTGTTACGTCATTGAGTCAACACCCAAAGATGCGACTGTGAAGACGAACACTGGCTATTCAAAGCGTATCGGTTGGATTCAGAAAGATAATTTCGTTACAGTCAAAGCCGTCTCCTATGACGAGGCTGGTGAGCTGCTGAAAGAAGCCAAGTACTCGCACTGGAAGGAAGTCGATACGGTTAAACATAAATGGCAGGCGGGCATACTGGAAGCGAAAAATCTTCAAACCGGCCACAGTACTGTCATCGCTATCGATCAATTTAAAGTTAACAATGGCGTGAAAGATGATTTCTTCACGACCCGTTACATGGAACAACAATGAGCATGACGGTATTTTCCAAGCCCCGGGTTTCCGGGGCTTTTTGCATCTCATGGATGGTATTGTTTGCAGCGACCTCTTTGCAGGTGGCTTTTGCACAAGAAGCCAATGATATGGCGCCACCTGTTCGGGATGCAGCCTCCGCATCAGGCTCAGTCGTAAGCAACAAGCTTCACTCACTCGGGCTGACTGGTTCATTACGTGGTGGCTATTGGAGTTCCAACCGTTTATATGATGATGTGTCAAATGTAGGCACCGGCTCTACTTGGTTGAAGTTGGATAAAAAGCTCGACAATGGTATTGGTTTGTTCGCAGAAGGCTTTGCATCGCGTGAAGATTTCAGAACGGGTGGTCATTCGCGTAATCGTATACGTGAAGCCTATGTTGAAACACGTTCCGGCGCATTTGATATTCGCGTCGGTAAGCAAATTATTGCGTGGGGACGAACAGACAGGCTAAATCCTACGGATAATCTGACGCCGCGCGATGCTAGGCTTATGGCAGCTGATATCGATGAAGATCGTTTCGGATCTATGGCTAGCAAAGTATCTTGGAATATGGATTCATTCACCAGTTTGACCGGCGTATGGTTACCTGAGTTTCAACCGAATCGCGTATTTTTGCGAAGCGGTTTTAGCGAAACTATTCCGAACAGCAACCGGCAATGGGCTGTGAAGCTAGATCAATCGGGCAAAGATATTGATTGGTCTGTATCGTATTTTGATGGTTACGATTTGAATGGTGATTTATCCGCTGCCCGTGTGCTTCAGCATTATCGTACGCAGGTTATTGGTGTCGATGCGGCCACAACGCGTGGAGCCTATCGGTTTGCATTGGAATCGGCTTATACACGCACGGAAGACTCTGCTGGCACTAATGAGTTCATCAAAAATCCGTTTCTGTACACGGTGTTTGGGGTAGAGCGAGATTTTGGTAATAACACCAGTGGTATTGTGCAAATTTTCAATCGTACGGTGACTAATTACAGTCAACCTTCATCTGCAGCACGATTTCATGCGATTTTGACCAATCAGTTAGATCGCACGCAGAATGGTATCAGCGTACGCATTGCGAAGAAATGGTGGAATGAAACCTTAGAAACAGAATTGTCTGGACTCAGCCTAATAGACCGTAATGGTTATTCAGTTCGACCGCGGATGACCTATCTGTGGAGTGATCAGGTAAAAATCCTCAGCGGCTATGAGTACTACCAAGGTAGTAGCGATACCCTGTACGGGCTACTCCACAAGAATAGTTTGCTATTTATTGAGATGCGCTATTTCTACTAAGTTTTAGCTATTTCAGCACGCGGTATAGATTGTGTTCTTAGGTTCTGACAAAACTTTGTGTAGCATTGGTTCGAAAAATGAGAGTGGCAGATGATCGTAGCCGGGATCGAAAGCTGGTGCATCGTATTTCTCGCAAAATTCTAGCGTGCGATCGTATACCGCTTGACCTTTAAATTGATCGCGCAAATTTCTATCCATGCCTAAATGGTGGAAAAAATAATAGGCTTGAAACATGCCGTGTTTTTCTACCATCTCGAAATTTTCCGGACTGACAAAAGGTTTCAAAATAGCCGCTGCGATGTCTGGATGGTTGTAGCTACCCAGCGTGTCGCCGATATCATGTAATAACGCGCAGACAACATACTCATCATCCTTACCATCCCGATGAGCTAAGGTGGCTGTTTGCAAGCTGTGGGTTAGGCGATCGACCGCAAACCCGCCGGTATCTCCCTCAAGTAACTTTAAATGAGCGATTACTCGAGCGGGAAGCTGCGCCGCATAATTGCGGAAATCGTCTAGGATGATTTTCCAATCATCTTCGGTGCTGTTACGCATATCGGTAAATGTGGCGCGTTTTAGCATACGAGTTTCCTTTTTCAGCCGAGCTCGGTGAGTGGTGTAGCTCAATAATAACTGGCGACCATCCAGCTTCCAAGCACCAATTCTGTATTAGATGATGACAAAGCCAATCTTTTGCTTAGCCTAAGTTCAGTATACGGTTGCATCGCCTGTGTTGAAGTACCTAGCGTATGGGCTGACGATGTCAAATTAGCCATGCTTGATGGGTAATTAACGTGTCGACTGCTTAGCGTGAGTTTCTGTAGAAAGTCCGGTTATCATTGGGCGCCAGTGTTATTGCAGGAGGAGAGGTCAGAATTACCGAAGACTGGTAGAAGTGCAGCGCTGGGGCTATTAGCCCTTGCTGGTGTAGCCGCACTCTCTTCGGTGGTGATGACCATTGCTTATGTTGTTATATAAGGTAAAAAAATGAATACGACACATACCGAAGCTACCGTGGGGCCGGAGACGTTTACCAAAGTCGCCCAAAAACTTATTCCCTTTCTGTTTCTCTGCTACGTGGTTGCATTTCTCGATCGCGTCAATGTGGGCTTTGCCAAGTTACAGATGGCACCAGAGCTTCAATTTTCTGATGCAGTGTTCGGTTTTGGTGCGGGGATTTTCTTCATCGGCTATTTCATCTTTGAAGTGCCGAGTAACGTCATTTTGGAAAGAGTCGGTGCCCGAGCATGGATTGCGCGCATCATGGTTTCATGGGGCATTATCTCTAGCGCTTTTTTCTTCGTCGATAAGTTTGTCTGGGGTAGCTTGTCGGCGGCATTCAATTGCACCGATCCTGAATTTTCCTTTTATGTGCTGCGTTTTTTACTAGGTGTAGCTGAGGCTGGATTTTTTCCAGGAATTATTCTGTATCTAACCTATTGGTTTCCCGGTTCACGCCGTGCCAAGATGGTAGCGCTGTTCATGACGGCGATTGCGGTATCTAACCTCGTGGGTTCACCGCTATCAGGCGCCATCATGCAATACATGGATGGTGCGGCAGGTGTGAGTGGATGGAAATGGTTGTTCTTGCTTGAAGGATTTCCATCAATAATAGTCGGCTTCATGGTGTTTTATTTCTTGCCGAATGGTCCGCGTGAAGCAAAGTGGTTAACCACCGAAGAACAAGACTACGTGATCGCACAAGTCGAAGCTGATGAAAAACTAAAAACCACCGACGATAGTAGTCATCATTGGATGGATGCCTTCCGTGATATCCGTGTCTGGGCACTTGCCTTTGTTTATTTCAGTGGTGTGGTGTGCTTCTATGCGATTAACTTCTGGATGCCTACCATCATTCAGGAACTAGGCGTCGATAAAAAAGATTTTTTCAAAGTCGGCTTGATCAGCATTATCCCTTGGGGTATCGCCGCAGTATTTATGGTGGTTTGGGGTGATCACTCCGATAAAACCGGTGAGCGTCGCTACCATGTTGCAGGCTCGCTCTTACTTTGCATACTAGGCCTGATTGGTTTGGCGTTTGTGGGTAAAGCACCGATACCTTCCATCATTGCGTTGACGGTAGTTGCATCGGGCGTGTTGGCGTTCGTAGCCATTTTCTGGTCATTACCAACCGCATTTTTAACCGGTACTGCCGCAGCAGCAGGTATCGCGTTTATTAATTCGGTGGGTAACTTGGGTGGCCACTTCGGCCCCGATTTGATTGGCCGAGTCAGAAATCTCTCCGGTGGTGCTACCGAAGCAGCTTTTTGGGCTTTGGCGGCTATTGCTGCAGTGGGTGTGATCATCACACTGGTAATTTCGCGTGAAGCGCCCACTGATCAGCCAACGTAATTATCATTACGTACATAACGCGAAGCGTATGTAATTTTGTTAGAGGCCCTCAGCGAGGGCCTCTTCATTTTTAACATGGGGTTGAATAAAAATGAATCAATTAGATTTACACAAAAAAATAGCGGTGATTACTGGTGGCGCGCAGGGTATAGGATTTAATACTGCCCAGCGCATGATTGCTTCTGGTGCCCAAGTCGCTATCTGGGATAGAGATGCTGCACAACTCGAAATCGCGTTAAAGGAACTGGGTACAGCGGCCTGGGGTACTTCCGTGGATATTGCGGATAATGAGTCAGTTCTCAAAGCGACGGCTGCAACGCATGGGCACTTTGGACAAATTGATATTCTGGTGAATAACGCTGCTATCGTCGGACCGAATGCGCCGATGTGGGAATACCCAATTAACAGTTTTATCGATGTGATGAACATCGGTGTAAATGGTACTTTTTTAGTCACTCGCGCGGTAATCCCTTTGATGATTGCTGCAGGTTATGGCCGTGTTGTGAACGTGGCGTCGATAGCCGGTAAAGAAGGTAATCCGAATGCGTCTGCCTATTCAGCAGCTAAAGCAGCGGTGATTTCATTAACCAAGAGCTTGGGTAAAGAACTGGCCGATAAAAATATTGCAGTCAATTGCGTCACCCCCGCGATCGCTAAAACAAAATTGGCGATGGAGCAGGATCCCAAACATATTGCGTACATACTCGGAAAAATACCACGCGGTCGTATGCTTGAACTGAATGAAGCTTCGGCCATGATTTGCTGGCTCTGCACAGAAGAAAATTCATTCACGACGGGAGCCGTGTTTGATTTGTCCGGTGGACGAGCCACCTATTAATTTGAGCATAAGCGAGGGAATGGGCGCAGGCAGCCGATAGCGGGGCTTTGGTTTGATTACAATTTCGTCATAAATCATCAAAAATCAAGTATTTCGTAGCACGGGCACTTTTGTTATGAAAATTGATGGAATAGTATCCAGACCAAGTCTTTAATGATTTTATGGAACTGGAGATGGCTCAATCAACCAAAGCTGATGCATATCTGCAGTTCATGTCCTCGCGACTTGCCCTGCGTGATCGCGCAAATGTTCCCGTATTGGATCCGTTGGAAGAGCGTGTACTTGAAATGATTGCGCTCGCTTCTACGCCCGGGGAACGACTTTCAGTGACTGAAGTGATTACCACCGCTAAATTAGGATCACCGACAACCTTACATAACCGTTTGAAATCCTTGCGTTCAAAGGGGTTGGTAGAGTTAGCCTACGTCGACGATGTGAGTAGACGTCAACTCCAACTGACTACAGCGGGCATGAGCTACTTTGATTCGCTGGCAAAATGCATGGTGGGCGCTGTCAAATAACTGGCCTGTAACAAGTTAAAGCAAACCGTCGAATCATTTTTAAGAATTAACTACTTAATTCGGCAATAAATATAAATTCATCGCAACCATGATGCGTTTCCCTGTATTTTTCTTCACTTCGTGTTGCAGATGACCAGGGAAAATATAGAGTGTGTTTTCAGTTGCTGGATATGCCTGATCATTGCCAAATATGATGGGTGATGCGGATTCATCAGTTTCAAGGTAAACGATGGCCGAAAACGCAGCGGGATGATGATTGTGACTTTCGGCATATCCCCCCTCGCCATAAATAGCCCCCCAGCAGTCATTAACGAAAACTTTTAAGCCCAATGTTTCGCGATTGCCAGTGTAGCCCTCGCCGGAGACTTGAGTGGTAAGCGACGAAACCACATCGCAGAGAGGTAGTAACTTGGCATTTAAGGTGTGGCTTTTCCAGGGGCTTCGATAATCAGCAATCACATTGGATTCAACACCAGGGTGAGACTCACGCAGTTCATGTATGGCTTGGTGCGCCAAATTCAAAATGTGCTTGATGCCAGATAAATCAAAAATAAAAATAGGTAGTTCGTTTTTAACTAATGTTTTTTGGCAGTGATCAGCTTGAATATTTTTATAGCTAATCGTATTTTTCGTTCGAAATAATGAACCTAATGACGGCTCTCTATCCGTGGGAGTATGGTGAGTTGTAGAAAATTGTAAATCAGTGAATCTTGATTTCATGGAGAGTCAGATGGGTAGCTTAAATTGGCTTATTTCAAAGCGAGCTATAAAGAATTTAGGTGTTATTTAATTACGGCTTCCTTGGTGCCGAGCTGAGCAGGGAAAGGCGGTCGTCTTCTCTGCATGCAGTTATAAGTACGTTCGCCTCGGTAAGGCAGGGTTAGCTTGGAGTCACGTTTGCACGGCGACGATTTTCCTGTGTAGAGAAAGATATACATGGGTAACGTAATTACAGGTCAATACCCTTAGATCAGAGAAAAAAACCCATTTGCCGTAATTCCCATACCGATGACAGCTGTCGCAGCCGATCCGTATAGCACCCAACGCGATCGCGAGAAAAACGCCATGAAACTCAGGCCAATTCCAAACAGCAGTATAGATTTTGACAGCGCAAACATAGTCATTCGACCACTCGCTTGACGAGTTAGTTCATCTTGTTGCCTCAAAGTGTCAGCTAATTCTTTTTTTCCGCTCAAGGTGGTGGGTGACGTTTCTTGATTTTGAATGGTCGATCGATATAAGACCAAACGACTTTCGGTAATATCTTTTTGCTCATCCGTGAGCTTGCTGCTGTCGTTCAGCGATAAATCCAAGGCATTGGCTGATAGCTGATAGCCGACCTGTTGTGCCGCCACGCTTTGGAAGGTTGTTTGCACTTGTACGGCTTGATAGCCATGATTCACCATCTCTATCTGAGCCTGCGATTCGCCCATACTGGAGATGCCATGAGTGGCGCTAAGTGCCGTAAACATTACGCCTGCCATCAGTCGTGTACGTGTATTGGTGAGCGGCACAGACTCGGGTGCGGTTTCTGTCTTGGCCATGACCGGCTCAGCAACTTGCGTTATTACCAGTTCGGGTGCTTTCACTAATTCAGTGGAGTTGGCTGCTGGCGACTGCGACGTATTTATCGGCAGAGTTTCCACAGCAGCGATAACTGCCTTGGGCTTAGGGGTAGCGGGTTTGGGAGCGATGGCAATCGATGACAAGTCAACACCTTTTAAGGTAGGTTTATTCAAATCGTATTGTTCAAGTTGATCTAGGCAACCATGAATATTTTTAGTATGGTTTTTTGCGAATACCATTCGCTTCTTTGGTGAGCCCTCAGCTGCGCCAGAATCGTCCACCATCTGATTACGAATAATGGGCCCATCATTCGGGTTGAGATTAGGTTCGCCAGATATAGATTGGTCGGTATCGTTTAGGCTACGAGCTATCTCTGGTCCTGAATCGCTTAATCGATTTTTTGTATCCGTAAACTCAGCGTCTTTACTGGTACGGAAATCGATAGGTCCAGAACCGTCGAGTAGATGTGTAGTCGATAGATTGGCGCCACTATCCTTCAATTGTCGATTGATTTCGGGACCACCATCGCCATCCTTGATGTGATTTTTTAACTTGGGTCCATTGCCGGCATCGAGAATTTGGTTGCTAGTCGTTGGGCCAGAATCACCATCAACGATGTTGTTAGTTATTTTAGGACCCGAATCACCATCAACGATGTTGTTCGCTATTTTAGGACCCGAATCACCATCAACGATGTTGTTAGCTATTTTAGGACCCGAATCACCATCAACGATGTTGTTCGCTATTTTCGGGCCATCGGAAGAGTCGTTAATTTCCTGTTTAATTTTAGTGCTGGAATCACCATCGGATGATTTACGTGATATCTCTGGCCCGGATGATTTTGCCTGAGGTGATTTTTTGCCACTTGCTGTTGAGCTATCTTCGTTAAATTTTCTATTGATAGTAGGGCCGGAAGTTGGCTCCTGACTGTCATTGGATGGTGAATCATCCGTTTGATTGGCATTTCTCTCGATAGCAGATAAGCCTTGGTCACTTTCCATTGCCTTTGAAAGTGTGTCGACGTTCTCACGCATCTTGCTGCTGATGGTGCTTTCAAGGGTGCTCTTGTCGAGTGATGCTTTAGTATCTTTACCTTTAGACGTATCGGTCTTTTTGAAATCTTCATTACTTGATTTTTCAGTTTCAACTAAAAACTTTCGATCAAATAGCTCGCTGGATTTTTCTTTTTTAGCGATATCAGCTGGGATTTCCTGACCGGTCTTTTTTATTTCTTGCCGACGATCTAATGGTCTTTCATTCTTGAGGAATAAAACTTGGTAATAGCTCTTAAAAGTGTCTTCAGATTGACCAAAGGCAGCAAGCAAGCGTTTGAAAAACTCCCGTTCTGCATTTTCAATTTTGCCATCTGAGAGCATGGTGTCACAGGCATTGATTAATATGCATAGCTTCTGTCGAGCCGTCAGAAGTTTTGGGGCATCCTTAAAAAATTGAAGTGCTTTAGTTTTTCCTACATATTTCAATCCTGATTGCAAAAGACTTTTAGAGTCACCAATAATCACTTGCAATTGACCAATCTCTTCTTTGGCCATGACTCCGTCGGACGACATCATGTAGAGCAAACACGCCGCCAAACTTAGTTGGGGTGTGAGTACGTCGGGGCTGAATTTTTCATCAAACGAACCTAGGACGGATCGTTTATTTTTAAGTGATATGGCGCCGAAGTAGGGCTTGAATGATTTTTCTGTATGACCTAAAGCAGTCAGTAGATTTTGGAACAGATCCCACTCAAGCGTAGACAAAACTCCATCCGACATGATGGAGTCGCAGGCATTTAACAAAATACAGAGTTTGTCATTACCGAAAACAACTGAAGGTAGCTCAGCTAAAAAAACATCGATAGGCGTTGCTTCAACGTAGCGGACTGCTCGATGTAGAGCCTCTTCATTATCACCAACGACGGATTGAAGTTGACTGCTTTCACTGTCTGAGACTTCACCATCGGCTACCATCATGTAGAGGATGGCTGCAAGTAGCGCTAAATACGGGGTGAGCTGAATACGAGCGTCATCACTCTGGCCGGAAGAATAACTTTCCAGATTGAGAGCTTTGAATAAATGCTTGAATAAATCGCCCGAACCCATAGCGGATAAGCACCGTGAAATGTAATGTTTGCAGTTGATCGTGTCGACGACGAAACTGACCTTTTTCTTACATCGCACAGTACTAGCTGGCTAGACTTCATGGTGTTACAGGTCTGTGAGAATATTTACAGATAACGACATTTTCATCTGCGTAATTTGATTGGACGGTGCTCTAATCGAACAATCGATTCAGATGTCGCATTCGCTCTGGATTTGCATGTTTTGCTTAGTAAGCACCTCAAGATAACAGGCCTGTAATACAGGTTGTTTTACATTCCTTAGATTTGATTTGGCTGACTAAAAATTTGTTAGAAAGGGCCAGTGCAAAGAGTTTTTTGATCTCTTAATCATTCCTGAAAAATAGCTGGCATTCCTATATTGACTAAATCAACTCAATTACGGCTGAAAACATAGTAATTAAATAATGGATTGACTTCAGACTTCCTCATTTCATATGCGAAAAGTATGGTGTTAAATGAAATTTGATAAATAAATAGAAATAATTACGGAGCCGTCATGATTAAGTGCTGTTTCGCTCAGTATTATTTGGTGAAGACTGTTAGTTTGACGGTATTGCTGGGTGTTTCAGGACTTCAATTAAAAATTTTGTTATCACCTTGGTTAGTTTCTTAAGAATTTGATTGCGAAAATAGTATGAAAATTCTTCTTATCGAAGACGAGATCAAGATTGCAGAATTCACCATTCTTGGTTTGACATCTGCGGGATTTAACGTCACGCATGTCACCAATGGAGCAGCAGGGTTGGCAGCTATGCTGGAGGGCGGCTACGACCTAGTGATATTGGATGTGATGCTGCCAGCATTAAATGGTTTTGAAGTGCTAGAAAAAGCGCGTGAATTGGGGAGCAAAATCCCAGTAATTTTTCTTACAGCCAAAGGCGAGCTTCCCAATCGGCTCAAGGGTTTTGAAATGGGTGGAGACGATTACATTTCCAAGCCATTTTTTGTCGAAGAATTAGTCGCTCGCTTAAAAGCGGTTAAAGCAAGAAAAAATAATGATGATCCCGATGAAATCGTGGTGGGTGAGGTCTGTTTAAACAAGGTGAGTAATCGTGTGTCATGGCAAGGCAATTCAACGTTGCTGAGTCAACGCGAATTTAGTTTGGTGGAATTTTTGATGCGCACACCCGGCCATATTTTTTCTCGCCAAGAGATTTTGAAGCATGTTTGGGCTATCAACTTTAATCCGGAAACTAATGTGGTGGATGTCTATATTCAACGGATACGAAAAAAATTAAACAGAAACCAGCCTGAGGGCATTGAGTTTCCGATTGAAACCATTCGCGGTGTCGGCTATCGATTTTGCGATGAATCTAAAGTCAGCGCATGAGGAATTCACTCCGCTGGAAGATATTCGGCAACATCGTGCTTGCCGTATTCATTATCTTCATAGTTAATCGAATTATTGCGCAAAGACTGACTCCAGTAGCGGTCAGAAGTAGTATCAAAGAATACATAGGAACATCGTTAGAGGCATGTAAAGACCTTGCGGAAAACCGTGACCGTTTTTTAGGATGCGCACTGCAAAATAGTGAGGATGTCATTTACGGCGGTTTGGCGAAGCACCATGTCTTATGTATTCCAGAGGTTAGTTCTTCATCAGAACAACCAGCGATCTGCAATCAGATTCGTGGGATGAGCCCGACTGGCTCTGCTGAATTAGTGTCGACTTCGGTAGAAATTAGTGAGTACAAGGTGAATGATGAGATCTGGTTTGCAGCCAGATCAAAATCTAATCCTGCAGGGCTACTGGTAGTTACTCGACAGTTTGACATCGATAACTATGTATATTCTTTATGGAACTTGCGAGCGCAAGTGATCACCTTCATAGCTCCTTTTATCATTTTATGTGTGCTCATATTGACGTGGTATTGCAGCAGTCTGATCATGGCGCCGATTCGTCAGATTGAAGAAGCTCTCAAAAAGCTATCGTCGAAAAATCTTGATCAACCCATGGATATAGTTCCTGTTTACAAGGAGTTTGACAGCTTCATTTCAGTGTTTGAGCTGCTTAGAATTCGACTGAATGAAAGCTTTGTTCAGGCTCGCCGATTTGCGGGCGATGCATCGCATGAATTAAAAACGCCATTAACTATTTTGCGCGGAAATGCTGAGCGTGTAATCGCTAAATTGCCAACCGGATCTGAAGAACAGATACGAATGCGTTCGGTGGCAGATGAAGTCGAGCGCCTGATTGAAATTACAGAAAAATTACTACTTTTATCCAGTGCTGATGCGAATATTATTCAGCATGATATGAAAGAAGTATCGATTAGCGATGTGATTGGGCAGTTGGTACTCGACTCGCAAATATTTCAATCAAAACTCAATATCACCAGTGAATTGCAGCCAAAAATTTGCTGGAATTGTGATCAAAATTTGATCAATCAACTTTTTTACAATCTGTACACTAATGCCGTTAAATATAATATTGAGGGCGGCTGGATAAAGATGAAGCTTTTTAAAAGTGGTGAGGGATTTGTGTTTTCAATGTCGAATCCAACAGCCAACCCTCCGAGCGATCTTGCTAAAAAAGCGTTCGATCGTTTTTACCGAGGTGACTCATCGCGCGCGAGAGATATTGACGGCTTAGGTCTAGGCTTGAGTCTGGCGCAAGAGATTGCACGGGTTCATGGCTCAGAACTGAGCATGGAAGTCAGTTCAGAAAATATCGTGACCTTGCGTCTGAGCTATCCTGCGATGGTTCTTTAGCCATCAAACTGGGCTGTCATTTAGATCCTACTAAATAACGTTAATGAGGTTGTACTATTTTTCGTTAAACAAAAAAGGGCGCCTTCGCGCCCTTTTTGTAGCCCTAACTTTTTTTGCTATCTACGCAGTGGTCACTACCGCACCCACTTCACCCCGGGTCAGTTGGTTTCTGACGATATCTGTGGGTTGAAAAAGTGTGATCAATGATTCTAAGAGCGTGGCAGCTTTACCGCTGTTATCCATAGAAAAATTACAGACATAGACGTCGAAGGTAACCGCGCCCAGCTCAGGCCAGGTATGTAGAGCCAAATGCGATTCGGCTAACAGTACGGTGCCTGTAACACCGCCGCATTCACCTTCATGTAGCCCTGGGAAGGCGTGAAAAACTTCGCTGACAGCGGTTAGTCCACTTTTGTCGACGAGCTCAAGGCATTTGCGCCGTAATGATTTTGCATCCGTCATTAACTTCAGGTTGGTATGACATCCCGCAATATCTGCGGTGAGGTGAAGTCCTTGCATCGGTAATTCCTTTCCCCTAAAAACAAGAAAGAAACCCTTCATGGCACTTGAATGCCATCTAGAAGGGCGGTTAAAAAAAGCCTTGAGGGCTTACTTGTGCTTCCTTGGGCGACCGGTTTTCACCGTCTGAAGCTTTTTCTTGGCAGATTTGACTTTGGCACTACTCATGTCTGCTAGCAAAGCGATACCAATTCGGATGAGCTCGCTTTTCTTCACCTCGAAACCTTCTTTCAGACACGCTTTTTTGACTTTAGCTAGAACGGCGTATTCAGACTCGGGGATCGTGAAGCTGTCGCGTACAAGCTGGGGTTTAGGTGACTTGTCTGCTTTGGTATCAGCTGCTTTTTTAGTGGCCTTAGCGGGTGTTTTTCTCGCTGCTGGCTTTGCTTTGGTAGCGGCAGCGCGTTTAGCGGCTGGCTTAGTTTTTGAGTTCATTAACGTAGTCTCCTGGTAGTTAATATCAGTGTATGACATCACGCTACCTAAAAAACGGTATAAATCATTTATACGGTATGACGGTATACATTAAAAATCAAACGGAGTCGATAAAATGTTGTCTATGGACAACATTGTTGGCGGTGTGTGCGATATGAAAAGGTGTAAATAAAGCGATTTATCAGCGATGTAGGCTGCAACGTAGCAGATCTAGCCGATTAAAAAAATGACAATCACGAATGTGACTCACGTACTTTCGTACCAGCCCTTCGACTGATTAACAATACGCACAACGATGAGCATGACAGGTACTTCGATTAAGACGCCCACCACTGTGGCAAGTGCCGCGCCAGATTGAAATCCAAACAAGCTAATTGCAGCGGCAACGGCTAGCTCAAAAAAATTGGATGCACCGATCAACGCAGAAGGACAGGCAACTGAATGGGATTCGCCGAGTTTTTTATTCAGCCAGTACGCCAATGAAGCATTGAAAAAAACCTGAATCAGTATGGGCACGGCCAGTAGCCCAATGATTAAAGGTTGATCAATGATGGCTTTACCTTGAAATCCAAACAGCAAAACTAAGGTTAACAGCAAGGCAGTGATAGACCATGATCCAATTTGTATCATCGTGGCCTCGAATATCTCGATTCCTTGCTTCATCAGCCAATAGCGCCAAGCCTGTGCCAGTAAAACTGGTATCACAATATATACGACGACCGATGTCGTTAGTGTTTCCCAGGGTACGACGATGGACGAGATGCCGAGTAACAGGGCGACGATAGGTGCAAAGGCAAACACCATAATGAGATCGTTCAGTGCGACCTGCGAGAGAGTAAACAAGCCATCGCCATTCG